>Ga0193742_1000034_pt1 | contig 90878 bp, 82 predicted proteins | sample L2c1metaG_FD_165511 | JGI IMG/M metagenome (GOLD analysis project Ga0193742, IMG submission 165511) | Soil microbial communities from a riparian zone of the East river system, Colorado, United States - L2c1 | ecosystem: Environmental > Terrestrial > Soil > Riparian zone | place: USA: East River... | reverse complement strand
CGCCGTAGATGGCGTCGTTGCCCGGGTCGCCGATCTTGGTGAAACCGAGCCCGCGGAGACTCTCGGTGACCATCCGGGCCTGCCCGCGCTGGCTGCTGGCGTTGACCACTCGGATCAGTGCGCCGGACGGCGCCATCGGCGTGGTCCGGTCCAGCGCGGCGGGCTCGAGCGCCTTGCCGAGGGTGGGCGCGGGCGGGGTCTGCGGCTTGCCGGCCGCAGCGGAGACGGCGGGCGGGTCGCAGTGCGCGGCGCCGGTCACCTCCGCGTCAGTGGTCATGACCTTGAGCCAGACGACCGTGGCCGCCACCCCGAGCACGAGAATCAGCAGGAACGCAGGCAAGGGCCGGCGCTTCCGGTAGCGCTGACCAGTCCCCATGACGTTCCCGGCCGCCACTGCTCCGCCTCCCTCGGATCGCCAACCCCTAGAGCCGCGTCCCCACCAGTTGTGTCGTTGCTGATCAGCCTAGGCGTTTCAGCTCTTATCGGCCGGTTCGGGCCGGCACTGAAGACGTATCGTGTCGCGATCGAGCTCTGTGACGGTCACGACCGCGTCCCGCATACAGATAGACGCGCAGGGTGACCTCAGGTTGCCTCGGATCCCGGCTGTACTTTCGCCACGCCCGCCGAAAGTGGATCTTTCCTGCGGGGACACACCCGAACGGGTGACCTGGTGGAAAGGTCTCGTTTCATGGGCTACCCTCTGCCCGCTCCAGTCGTCGAACATGACAAGCGAATCGATTCTGATGGGCGTCGGGACAACCGGCGCGACGTGCGAGACCTCCGTCACTTGAGCTGGCGGGCACAAACTGGGGCGCCTGAACGTTGACCAGCGCGCGAACACATCCTGAAGTGGGGGTGCATGACCATGGCCACCGATTACGATGCGCCACGCCGCAACGAGGCCGACGATCTCGCGGAGGACTCGCTCGAAGAGCTGAAAGCACGTCGAAACGAGAACCAGTCCGGGGTCGTCGACGTGGACGAGTCCGAGACCGCCGAGAGCTTCGAGCTGCCCGGTGCGGACCTGTCCGGCCTTTCCGGCGAGGACCTCACGGTCCGAGTGGTGCCAAAGCAGGCCGACGAGTTCACCTGCTCCAAGTGCTTCCTGGTGCATCACCGCAGCAGGCTCGCCGAGGAGATGAACGGTCAGCCGATCTGCCGCGACTGCGCCTGACCGGCGCGGCACGCGGGGCGTGACACGGAGAGGGCCTGTCGCCGACCGGTGACAGGCCCTCTCCGTCGTTACCCCTTGTTGCGAAGCAGCTCCGCGACCCGTTCCGGGTGGCGGGTGCTGAACACCCAGTACGGGTGCGGGTCGTCCGGGTCGGCGACCCGCGCCCGGACGATCGGGCCGACCCAGCCGCGGTGCAGCACGTGCGCGGTCGGGTCCAGGCGCGGCCCGAGCACCTTGCGCTTCTCCTTGGCGCCGAACACCTCGACCTCGCCGACGAACTCGAGCGGCAGGTGCGCCGTGCCGACATGCAGCTCGCCGTCCTCGACGCGCACCGAGATCCGGCCGGCCCGCCAGATCAGCACGGCCGTGAGCGGCAGCAGCAGGACGTAGGGCAGCCACGCGCGGACGCCCGGGTAGCCGAGGTGGACCTCGGCCGCGAGCAGTCCGGCGGCCAGCATCGGCAGCAGCCACAGGTACCAGGTGACGTAGAGCCGCTCGCGGTGGACCGGAGTGCTCGCCGGGGCGTGCTCAGCCGGTGCCTGCGCGGCCGCACCGCGTGGTGTGTCGGTCACGGGGCCAGAGTAGTCTCGCCGCTCGTGCCCAGCGTGGAGGTCCTGCTCACTCGACTAGATCCCGGCGTGCCCGTGCCGTCGTACGCGACGCCCGGCGACGCCGGAGCCGATCTCGTGACGACCGCCGACGTGGTGATCGCGCCGGGGGAGCGCACGGTCGTCGGGACCGGGGTGGCGATCGCGCTGCCAGAAGGTTTCGCGGCGTTCGTGCACCCCAGGTCCGGTCTCGCGGCGCGGGTCGGGCTGAGCGTGGTGAACACGCCGGGCACGATCGACTCCGGCTACCGTGGCGAGATCAGGATCTGCCTGATCAACCACGACCTGCGGGAGCCGATCGAGTTGCGGCGCGGCGACCGGATCGCCCAGTTGGTGGTGCAGCGCGTCGAGCACGCGGTGTTCCGTGAGGTGTCCGAGCTGACCGACTCGCAGCGCGGGGCCGGCGGCTACGGGTCGACCGGCGGACATGCGGTGCTGACCCCGGTGGAGGGCTGAGAAGCAGTGGGACTGTTCGGACGACGTCGCCGGACGGATCGGGACCCCGAACCGGGCGCCGAGGCCGGTGAGCACGACTCGGAGCTCGACTCGGAGTTCGACTCGGAGTTCGAGGGCGACCTTTTCGACAACGCCGGGCCGCACGACGAGGCCGACGAGCCGGCGGACGGCGTGAACCGCCTCGACCTCGGCTCGGTGCGCCTCCCGGTGCCGGACGGCGCGCAGCTGCAGGTCGAGATGGAGCCGAACGGCGGGGTGCGTGCGGTGCACGTGGTCACCCCGGTCGGCCAGCTGACCGTCAACGCCTACGCGGCGCCGCGCTCGGGCGGGCTGTGGCGCGACGTGTGCGGCGAGCTGGCAGAACAGCTGCGCGGCGACGGGGCCACGGTGCGCAGCACCTCGGGCGAGTGGGGTCAGGAGCTGGTCGCCGCGCTCGGCGAGGTGTCGCTGCGGTTCGTCGGGGTCGACGGGCCGCGCTGGATGCTGCGCGGTGTCGTCGCGGGGCCGCCGGACCTCGCGGACCAGAGCGCGCACGCGCTGTACGACCTGGTTCGCGGCTCCGTGGTGGTCCGCGGCACGCAGCCGATGCCGGTGCGCACGCCGCTGCCGATCGAGCTGCCGCCCGCGATCGCGCAGCACATCGCGCAACAGCAGGCCTGACGGCGGGTCGTAGGGCTGGTTCACAGTGCCGGTCCCGGGTGGCCGCCCGCGGTGAGCCACGCCAGGACCGCCGCTCTGCCGAGTGCCTCCGAATCGACGCCCACGATCGCGAGGCGGGTGGTGCGCACCGCGGCCTTCGGCAGCGCCGCCGCCCACTCGCGGGCCACCTCGCGCGGGTGCACGGGGTCGTCCACGCAGCTCGCGATGCCCACCGGGACGTCGAGGGTCGCGAGGTCGGCCAGTGTCGGCGCGGCACGGCCTGCGGCGGCTTCGAGGGACTCGGCGAGCCCGTCGCCGTAGCCCTGCCACGAACGGGTCAGCTCGTCGGCCAGCCATGGCGGCACCCCTTCGGTGGCGGCGGCCAGTGCGCCCGTCACGCCGCGGGACCGCACCGACTCCGCGGCCAGTCGGGCCGAGACCGCGCCGGGGGCTTCTCCTGGCGTGCCGTGCCAGCCCGGAAGGGCGAGCACAAGGCCGGCACAACGGTCACGGTTGCGTAGCGCCCACTCGGCCGCCAGGTGGGCGCCGAAGGAGATGCCGCCGGCGAGCACGGGACCGTCGGCGGCCGCGGCGTCGAGGGCGGCCAGGTGCTCCTCCGCCAGCATCGGCCCTGGCACGGGCGCTGGCGCGACGGTGCGTACGCTCACCGCGGCGAGCGGCACCTCGAACACGGACCGCACGAACTTCTCGTCGGAGCCAGTGCCGGGGAGGAGGACGGCGACCTCGGCGGATCCCGGTTCGACAACATTCACGAGCGAGATCCTCCACCAGGTGCTGCTTCTCGTGGTTACGCTTGTTTTGTTCGGGTCGGAGTCGGGGCCGATCCCCAAGTCACTGGAGCGTCACCATGGGCACCGAAGCCCCACGGCAAAGTGGGGAGCGCAAGGGCCCCTTTCGCCGTTTGGTCAAGAGGCTGACGAGCGATGTCGACGAGCTCGACGCGGACGACCTCTCCGAGCACGTCGAGGCGGTCGGCGCGCGCAGGGCCTGCGACTGCCGGTCCGGCGACGAGGTCACCGTGCTCGGCCGGGTGCGCAGTGTCGAGCTGAGTCCCAGAGACGCGGTCGCGACACTCGAGGCGGAGCTGTTCGACGGGACCGAGGGCGTGACACTAGTCTGGCTCGGTCGTCGTCGGATCCCGGGCATCGAGCCGGGCCGCACGATCAAGGCACAGGGTCGGATCGCGATGCGGGACGGTCACAAGGTGCTCTACAACCCCTACTACGAGTTGCAGACGGCTACATGACTGAACCCGGCAAGGACCCTGCCCCAGCGACCACGTCACCGTCGGACCCCGAGGAGGAGCAGCAGCAGACGCTCCTCGAGCAGATGGGCGGCATCAGCGGCCTGATCTACTCGTCGGTCCCGGTGCTCGTGTTCGTGCTGATCAACTCGTTCTTCGGCCTCGCACCGGCGATCTGGGCCGCGTTGGGCAGCGCGCTGCTGATCACCGTGGTCCGGGTGGTGCGCAAGGAGCCGCTGCAGCCGGCGATCTCAGGCTTCTTCGGGGTCGGGATCGCCGCGTTCATCGCCTACCGCACCGGCTCGGCCAAGGGCTTCTTCCTGTTCGGCATCTGGGCCTGCCTGATCTACGGCAGCGTGTTCCTCGCGTCGATCCTCGTGCGCTGGCCGCTGGTCGGCGTGATCTGGTCGTTCCTCAACGGGCACGGCATGGGCTGGCGGTCCGACCGCAAGGCCGTCCGCGCCTACAACGTCGCCACGCTCACCTGGGTCGCCGTGTTCGCGGCCCGCTTCATCGTGCAGCGCTGGCTCTACAACGAGGACCAGACCGGTTGGCTCGCCTTCGCCAGGCTCGCCATGGGCTACCCGCTCACCGCGATCGCGCTCGTCGTCACCGTCTGGGCGGTGCGCAGCGCCGGCCACCGGGTGCGCAAGATCGAGGAGGACGCGGAGGCCGAGGAGCGCGCCATCGAGGAACGGCTGCGCGCCAAGTACTCCGGCAACCAGGCCCCCGAGAGCGCCTAGAAGCGCTCTGTCGCGGCCGACTCCTGTGCCAGCCCGCGTAGGGCTGCCAGTAATGCGTTGCCTAGCACGGTCATCATCACCACCTGTTCTGCCATTCGGTCCACGTCCTGGCCCGTGAGGGTGTTCACCTCGGCGTCGGCCAGGCGTTCTGCCGCGTCGGCGTACGTGTCGAGCAGGCTTAGTGCGTCCGGTTGTCCAAGTCGGGCGAAGTGGTCGAGCACGCCGGCCAGTGCGCCGCGGGCCGGGTTCGTCGGCCGCACCTGCCAGCCGCGGCGTTCGATCAGTTCGTCGACGGCCGTCTCGTCCGCCGGTGGGGTGTGCGGCTGCCCGGCGGCCAGGACCGCGAAGTGGACCTTGCCGATGGACTCCAGCGGGGTGCGGCCGTCGGCGTGCATCAGCTCGACCACGTCCTTGGCCGCCGTGATCGACAGGCCGCCCACCTCGACCAGCGCGCGGACGAGGCGGACCCGGTGGACGTGCGACTCGTCGTAGCGCGCCTGGTTGGGGCTGGTCCGCTCGCCGGCCGGCACCAGGCCCTCCCGCAGGTAGTACTTGATCGTCGGCACGGGGACGCCCGTGCGCCTGCTCAGCTCGGCGATCCGCATGAGACTCCCCTCAGGTAGATAGTGCGACTATCCATAAACGGACAGCGCGACTATCCATCAGGGAGAGATTATGAGCGAACGACCCACCAGACGCGCGGTGCTCGGCGGCGCGGCGGCGGCCGGGCTCGCGGCGTTGGCGGCCACGCCCGGCACGGCCGCGGCCGGCACAGCGGCCGCAGAACGGGCCAGTGGCCGGTACGCGGGCAAGGTCGTCGTCATCACCGGCGCCACCTCCGGCATCGGGAAGGAGACGGCGGTCGCGTTCGCCGCCGCCGGCGCGAAGGTTGGGTTCTGCGGCCGGCGCGAGGAGTTGGGCCGCCAGGTCGAGCGGGAGATCCGGCGCGCGGGCGGCGAAGCGACCTACGTCCGGGCCGACGTGCGCGAGCCGGCGCAGGTCCAGGCGTTCGTCGACGGCGTGGTCCGCAAGTACGGCCGGCTCGACGTCGCGTTCAACAACGCCGGCATCCACCTCGGCAAGCCGCTGCACGAGACGACCGTCGAGGAGTGGGACAACGTGCACCGCACCAACGCGCGCGGCGTGTTCCTCGCGATCAAGTACGAGATCCCCCACCTGGGGGCGGGCGGCGTGATCGTCTGCACGGCGTCCTCGCAGGCCGGCCATACCCGGCCGGGGCACGCCGCGTACACGGCGAGCAAGCGGGCGGTGCAGGGCATCGTGCGGGCCGCGGCGCTGGACTACGGCGGCAAGGGCGTCCGCGTGCTGGCGATCGACCCCGGCACCACCGACACCGCCCTGGTCCGCCCGCCGGGCATCCCGGACGACGCGTGGGCGCAGTTCAAGCAGGCGTGGGGCCCGCTGAACGTGTACGGCCTGCCGAGGATGGCGGAACCGAAGGAGATGGCGACCGCCGTCCTGGCGCTCGCGTCGCCGGACTTCAGCTACCTGACCGGTGACGCGGTCCTCGTGGACGGCGGCATGAGCACCGGCCGCCCGATGACCTTCCCGCCGGGTTTCCAGCCGCCAGGCTGAGGTGTACTGGGGCTCCTCAGTAACCGAGGGCTCGGCGGATCTCGTCCTCGACGTTGGCCGACGCCACGAACAGCAGCTCGTCGCCGGCTTCGAGCGGGTCGTCCGGCTGCGGCACGATCACGCGGCCACCACGCAGGATGACGACGAGCGCCGCGTCCTTGGGCAGGTGCACCTCACGCACCGCGCGGCCCGCGAGCGGGGTGTCCTCCGGCAGGGTCAGCTCGACCAGGTTGGCCTGGCCCTGCCGCAGCGTGAGCAGCTGCACGAGATCGCCGACGGTCACGGCCTCCTCGACCATGGCGGCGAGCATGCGTGGCGTGGAGACCGCGACGTCGACGCCCCACGCCTCGGTGAACAGCCACTCGTTGGCGGGGTCGTTGACGCGCGCGACCACCCGGCGCACGGCGAACACGGTCTTCGCGAGCAGCGCGACCACGAGGTTGACCTTGTCGTCGCCGGTCGCCGCGATGACCACGTCGCACAGCTGCATGCCGGCGTCCTCGAGCGACGCGAGCTCACACGCGTCCGCGAGCACCCACTCGGCCTGCTCGACGGTATGCGGCTCGTACTGGCTCTCCAGCCGCTCGATGAGCATCACCCGATGCTCGCCGGCCACGAGCTCCGCGGCGATGGACCTGCCGACGGCCCCGGCGCCGGCGATCGCGACACGCATCTAGGACGCCCCCTCGCCCGCTCCGTGGCGCCGGAACGCTCCGCAGGCTCCGCTCCACCGGCGCCCTCCGCGGGCTCGGTGGCGTCCTAGGTGTTGATGGTTCGCTCCGCAAGCTCCGCTCACTAGGAACCCTCCTCTGGCGGTTGGGCGGCGGCGTTGGTGATGTCGCTGACCGTGCCGGACAGGGCCGCTACGTAGACCTGGTCGTCGTGCTGTACGACGGACTTCGCGGTGGGCAGCACGCCGGTGCCGAAGCGCATGATAAACGCGACCCGGCAGCCCGTGGTGCCCTCCAACTCGGCGACCGTGTGACCGACCCAGCCCTCGTGGAAGGGCAGCTCGAGCACCGCGACCTTGCCGGTCGGGTCCCGCCACGCCGACGCGACGCCGTCCGGCAGCAGCGTCCGCATCAGGCGGTCGGTGGTCCACGGCACGGTCGCCACGGTGGGAATCCCGAGCCGCTCGTACACCTCGGCGCGCTTCGCGTCGTAGATCCGCGCGACGACGTGCTCGACGCCGAACGTCTCGCGGGCGACCCGCGCGGAGATGATGTTCGAGTTGTCGCCGCTGGACACCGCGGCGAACGCGCCGGCCCGCTCGATGCCGGCCTCGATCAGCACCCGCCGGTCGAAGCCGCCGCCGACCACCTGCTGGCCGTGGAAGTCGATGCCGAGCCGCCGGAACGCCTGCGCGTCCTTGTCGATCACGGCGACGGTGTGGCCGAGCCGTTCGACCGCGGCGGCGAGCGACGAGCCGACCCGGCCGCAGCCCATGATCACCACGTGCACGAGCAGGCCTCCTCGGTGGTCGCGGTGGTCAGTTCGGGTGTTGCTGGCAAGAACCTACCGGTGGTGGTCGGACGTCCGTTCCGCACCGACCGGCTCGCTCACACGCTGCTCCCCAAGCGCATCGCGCTGCCGGTGTTCGCGTCCGACGCGATGTCCAGCGTGGCCTACGCGCCGGAGGAGATCCTGCTGACGCTGTCCGTCGCCGGAGTGTCGGCGTACGTGTTCAGCCCGTGGATCGCGCTGGTGGTCGTCCTGCTGATGGTCGCGGTCGTCGCGTCCTACCGGCAGAACGTGCACGCCTACCCGTCCGGCGGCGGCGACTACGAGGTCGCGACGGTCAACCACGGGCCGAGATGGGGACTCGTCGTGGCGAGCGCGCTGCTCGTGGACTACGTGCTGACCGTGTCGGTGTCGATCGCGTCCGCGGCCGCCAACATCGGCTCGGTGGTGCCGTTCGTCGCCACGCACAAGGTGGAGTTCGCGGTCGGCGCCATCGTGCTGCTGACCGCGGTGAACCTGCGGGGCATCCGGGAGTCGGGGAGCTTCTTCGCGTTCCCGACCTACGCGTTCGTCATCGGCATCTTCGCGATGGTCATCTGGGGGGTGACCAGGGCGTTCGTGTTCGGCGACGACATGCCGGCCGAGAGCGCCGACTTCGGGCTGGTCGCAGAGGGCGACCACCTGTCCGGTCTCGCGCTGGTGTTCCTCGTGATGCGGGCGTTCTCGTCCGGCAGCGCGGCGCTGACCGGGGTCGAGGCGATCAGCAACGGCGTGCCGGCGTTCCGCAAGCCGAAGTCGAAGAACGCGGCGACCACGCTGCTGGCGATGGGCGTGCTCGCGATCGTGATGTTCCTCGGGCTGATCCTGCTCGCGTCGTTGACGAAGGCGAAGATCGCGGAGGACCCGGCCCGCCAGCTGACCAACGCGCCGGACGGCTACGAGCAGAAGACGCTGGTCGCCCAGCTCGCGAACGCCGTGTTCGGCGGCTTCGACCCGGCGATCTGGTACGTCATCTTCTTCACCGGACTGATCCTGGTGCTGGCCGCGAACACCGCGTTCAACGGCTTCCCGGTCCTCGGGTCGATCCTCGCGCAGGACCGCTACCTGCCGCGCCAGCTGCACACCCGAGGCGACCGGCTCGCGTTCTCCAACGGCATCGTCGGGCTCGCCGCGTTCGCGATCGTGCTGATCGTGGCGTTCAACGCCGAGGTGACCCGGCTGATCCAGCTCTACATCGTCGGGGTGTTCGTGTCGTTCGTGCTGAGCCAGAGCGGCATGATCCGACATTGGCACCGGTTGCTGCGCACGGAGACCGACGAGACCAAACGCAAACGCATGCGCCGGTCGCAGGCGATCAACACGTTCGGCCTCGTGATGACCGCGGCCGTCCTCGTGATCGTGCTGATCACGAAGTTCACGCACGGCGCGTGGATCGCCATCGCGGCCATGGCCGCCATCTACCTGCTGATGACCGCGATCCGCCGGCACTACGACCGGGTCGCCGAGGAGCTGCGCGTCGCGGAGCTGAACCGCGAGTCCATGACGCTGCCGTCGCGCAACCACGCGATCGTGCTGGTGTCGAAACTGCACCTGCCGACGCGGCGCGCGCTCGCCTACGCGCGGGCGACTCGCCCGGACGTGCTGGAGGCGGTGACCGTCAACGTGGACGAGGCCGACACCCGCGCGCTGGTCGCGCAGTGGGAGACCGAGGACTTCTCCGTGCCGCTCAAGGTCGTCGAGTCGCCGTACCGGGAGATCACCAAGCCGGTGCTTGAGTATGTGAAGCGGGTGCGCACCGCCAACCCGCGCGACGTCGTCACCGTGTACATCCCGGAGTACGTCGTCGGCCGGTGGTGGGAGCAGTTCCTGCACAACCAGAGCGCGTTGCGGCTCAAGGGGCGGCTGCTGTTCCAGCCGGGTGTGATGGTGACCAGCGTGCCGTGGCAGTTGGCGTCCGCCGACCGGCTGCGCCACCGGTATCGGGATCGCCAGGAGCTGCCGCCGGGTGCGGTCCGCCGAGGGCTTTCGGACAAGAAGGACGGCAAAAGGTGACCTCTTCGTGGGTCGGTAGGCGGTTCGAGGTCGAGGTCGGGCCGGTCGCACACGGCGGCCACTGCGTCGCGCGGCACGACGGCCGCGTGGTGTTCGTGCGGCACACGCTGCCCGGCGAGCGGGTGGTCGTCGCGGTGACCGAGGACCGGGGCGGCTCGTTCTGCCGCGGGGACGCGGTGTCGGTGCTCGTGGCCGCGCCGGAGCGGGTCGAGCCGCCGTGCCCGGTCGCGGCGCCGGGCGGCTGCGGTGGCTGCGACTGGCAGCACGCGACGCCGGCCGGGCAGCGCGCGCTGAAGGCGGCCGTGGTCGCCGAGCAGCTGCGGCGGCTCGCTCATCTCGAGATGGAAGTCGAGGTCGAGGAGCTGCCGGGCGGCCCGCTGCACTGGCGGACCAGGACCCGGCTCGCGGTCGGCGACGACGGCCGGCCCGGGTTCCGCGCGCACCGCAGCCACCGGATCGTGGCGGTCGACGACTGCCCGATCGCCGCGCCGGGCACGGTCGACGCGGTCGTCGGCCGGTCGTGGCCGCCGGGCGCGGAGCTGTCGGTCGCCGTCGACTCGACCGCGCACACGCACGTCGCGGTCGACGGGCTCGCCGGCGGGGTCGCCGTCGAGCGGGCCGTGCGCCGGGAGTGGCGGGTGGCGGCGAACTCGTTCTGGCAGGCGCACCCGGACTCCGCGGACCTGTACGCCGAGGTCGTGGCCGGCTGGTCCGGGCTCGCGGAGGGGGACTCCGCGTGGGACCTGTACGCGGGCGCCGGACTGTTCGCCGCGGTGCTCGCCGAGCAGGTGGGCCCGTCCGGGTCGGTCATGGCGGTCGAGTCGTACCGGCCCGCCGCCGAGGACGGGGCCGAGAACCTGGCAGACCTGCCGCAGGTGCGGGTGTTCGCCGGGCGGGTGGAGGCCGTGCTCGCCGCCGGCGAGGGCCCCGATCCCCGGGCGGTCGTGCTCGACCCGCCGCGCAAGGGCGCCGGCCGGGCGGTCGTGGACGCGATCGCGGCGCGGGGCGCCGCGCGGGTCGTCTACGTGGCGTGTGACCCCGCCGCACTCGCACGCGATGTGTCGATCTTCGCCGGGCACGGGTACCGCCTCGACGGCCTGCGTGCGTTCGACTCGTTCCCGATGACACACCACGTGGAGTGCATCGCGCTGCTGGTGCAGCACTAGTTGCTCGGCGGCGCCCAGTTCTGCTGTGCGAAGGGTTCCGGCTGACCGCCGTACGGCGTGGCCGGCACCCCGCCCGGCCGCGGGGCCGGTGGCTGCTGGCCGCCGTACGGCTGCTGGCCACCCTGCTGCGGTCCGCCGAACTGGTTGCCGGGTGGCGGGGTCGGCTGGCTCGGCTGACCCGGTGGCGTCGGCGGGCCGGCCTGCGGTGTGCCGCCCGGCGGGGTCGGCGGCTGGTCGCCCGGCGCGGGCGGCAGCCCGGCGCGCTGACGGAGCCAGTCCGGGAGGTGCTCGTCGGCCCTCGGGAAGAACCGGAGCTCGTCCGCGAAGCCGATGGGTGGCGGGAGGCGTCGCCAGCGGGGCTCGACGTCCGGCTCGAACTCCGCGCTGAACGCGCTCGGCGGTTCGAGCTGGTAGAGCGCCGACAGCCACGTCCCCCGGCCCGGCCGATACATGCCCTGCCGGAGGCGGCCGAGACCCTCGACGACCTCCTGCGGCGGTCGCACCGGACGCTCCTGGCCGTCCGGTCCCGTGACGAACACGTCGACCTCGACGTGCCGGCCCGCGGCGCGGTACTCGGCCCTGACCTGCGTCCAGCCATCGCCCGCCACGGTCAGCAGCGACCGCCCCACCTGCCGGGTCAACTGTTCCTGCTCCGGCTGCGCCATCACCGGCTGCGGCTCGGTCACCTCGGGATCCCCCACCCTCTTTGCGCTGTTCGTGAGCCTTGACCTTAGCGAATCAGCGCTGTTCAAGCGTCGGGTTCGGTCCAAAAGAGAGCCCGAGCTGGAACGGGTGCATGGCCCACGTGGCCACCGCGAACCTGGTCAGGAGCCCCGACGCGCGCACCGTCTGGTCGGTGGCCGGCGAGGCGAGTACCTGCGTGTCCCCCTCGACCGGCTGCTGGTCCCGCCACACCGGCGCCCCGACCGGCACCGGCGAGGTCTCCACCACCGAGTGCCACTCGCGCCCGTTGGTGCGTAGCATCACGAGCACGACCGGGTTCATCGGCACCTGCCACCCGCCCGTCTCCACCGCGACGAACTCGCCCCGCCGCACGGCCGCCAGCACCACCTCGCCGAGCCACGCGTACAGCTCGGACAGCGCCTTGTCGTCGACCGCCTGGTACGCCTCCTCCTCGGTCGCCGGCACGAGCTGGGTGCTGGTGCCGCCGAGGTGCCCGGAGTCGTCGCGGTAGCGGTCCATGAGGAACAGCGTCAGCCGCTCGGGGCTGAACATCGCCGCCTCGCGGTACCGCCGCGAGTCGATCTCCGACCGGGACTCCGTGCCCGCGCCGAGCCGTTCGCGCACCTTCGCGGGGTCGGTCATCCGCCAGAACGTGACACCACTCTCCTGCCACAGGGGCAGGTAGGCGCCGACCGGCAGCCCGACGAGCACGGTGTGCAGAACATCACCCGGCGTGGCAGGCGGCTCGGGAGCCGGGGCCGGCCGCGGGGTCGGGGACGGGGTCGGGGACGGCGGGGGAGCCGGCGGCGCGGCCGAGTGCGGCGCGCCAGGGGCCGGGCCCGCGTCGGTGTGGGTGGGCGCCTGGTCGGCCGGCGGCTCGGCGTGCGTCGGGAGGTCGTGCGGGACGCCGTTGGCCGCGTCGGCCGGCATGGCGGCCGGGTCCGCGGGCGGCTGGAACGGGGGCAGCGCGGCGAACTGCGGGTCCACCCGCGCGGTCGCGATCATCCGGTGCGCCCACGCCCGCGCCCTGGTCAGCGGGTGGTCGGGGAACTGCTGGTCCCACGACGCGTCGTCGGAGACGTTGTAGGGCAGCTGTCCGTGCAGGTCCGGGGCGTACGGGTGCGGCGGGAAGCAGTTCTCGAACCCGACCTGCGCCGCGACCATCGTCTCGCGGGCCCCGGTCATGGGCCCTTCCGCGCACTGGATCCGCAGCACCGCGCTGCAGTTCGACCTCGGCAGCGTGAACGCGGCGATGAACGCGAGACCGGTGTCCTGGCCGGGGATCGGCAGCTTGATCAGCTGCAGGACGGCCGGCACGCCCCCGAGCGAGACGACGTGGGCCTCGATGATCGAGCCGGACTCCGCGGTCTCCAGCGCGAGCCGGTGCCGCAGCAGCGGCAGGTCGTCGAGGGACGCGGGAAGGTCAGGCACCAGACCGATGTAGGTGAGACTGACTTGGTCGCCGGTTCGGGGATCGAACCAGGTCCGTTCGTCATGTCGCTCCATGCCGGCGGTGTCGAAGGCGACAGGCACCCGCCCGAGTGTAGGGGGGCACGCGTCGGGCGGGCGCGCTCGTAGACTGGCCGGGACCGGCGCGACGTCCCGCGATCTGAGAACGAGGTGACCAGCGGTGACCGACGAGGTGTCTCTGCTCGACTCGGTGCACGGCCCTGCGGACCTGAAGCGGCTGCCACCAGAGCAGCTGCCGAGGCTCGCCGCCGAGATCCGGCAGTTCCTCGTCGACAAGGTCACCGCGACCGGCGGCCACCTCGGCCCGAACCTCGGCGTGGTCGAGCTGACCATGGCCGTGCACCGCGTGTTCGACTCCCCGAACGACCCGGTGATCTTCGACGTCGGGCACCAGGGCTACGTCCACAAGGTGCTCACCGGCCGGCGCGCCGACTTCGACCGGCTGCGCCAGCAGGACGGTCTCTCCGGCTACCCCAGCCGCGCCGAGAGCGAGCACGACCTCGTCGAGAACAGCCACGCCTCGACGGCCCTGTCCTACGCGGACGGGCTCGCGAAGGCGTTCGAGCTGCGTGGCGAGCGGCGGTGCGTGGTCTCGGTCGTCGGCGACGGCGCGTTGACCGGCGGCATGTGCTGGGAGGCGCTGAACAACATCGCGGCCGGCCGGAACCGGCCAATGGTGATCATCGTCAACGACAACGGCCGGTCCTACTCGCCGACCATCGGCGGGCTCGCCGACCACCTCGCGTCGCTGCGGCTCTCGCCCGGCTACGAGCGGTCGCTGGAGGCCGGCAAGCGGATGCTGCAGGGCACCCCGGTCGTCGGCAAGCCGCTGTACGCGGCGCTGCACGCGGCCAAGCGCGGCATCAAGGACGCGCTGAGCCCGCAGATGATGTTCGAGGACCTCGGCCTCAAGTACTTCGGCCCGGTCGACGGGCACGACTTCGCCGCGCTGGACGCCGCGCTGCGCAGGGCGAAGGAGTTCGGCGGGCCGGTCATCGTGCACGTCGCGACGTGCAAGGGCCGCGGCTTCCCGCTCGCCGAGAACGACGAAGTCGACCAGATGCACCAGACCGACCCGATCGACCCGGTCACCGGCAAGCCGACGACCGCCAAGGGCGCGGCGTCGTGGACGTCGGTGTTCGGCGACGAGCTGGCCCGCATCGGCGAGCAGCGACCGGACGTCGTCGCGATCACCGCGGCGATGCTGCGCTCCACCGGGCTCGCGAAGTTCGCCGAGGCGTACCCGGACCGCTGGTTCGACGTCGGCATCGCCGAGCAGCACGCGATCACGTCCGCGGCAGGCATGGCCATGGCCGGGATGCACCCGGTCGTCGCGCTCTACTCGACGTTCCTCAACCGCGCGTTCGACCAGCTGCTGATGGACGTCGCGCTGCACAAGCAGGCGGTCACGGTCGTACTGGACCGCGCCGGCATCACCGGCCCGGACGGCGCGAGCCACCACGGCATGTGGGACCTGTCGATCCTCGGCGCCGTGCCGGGCATCCGGGTCGCCGCGCCCCGAGACGCGGTGACGCTGCGCGAGGAGCTCAACGAGGCGGTGTCCGTCAAGGACGGGCCGACCGTGCTGCGCTTCCCGAAGGCGTCGGTCGGTGGCGAGGTCGACGCGGTGGAGCGGCGCGGGACCGTGGACGTGCTGCGCCGGCCGGCGGCGCCCGAGACGGCCGACGTGTTGCTCGTGACCGTCGGCGCGTTCGCCGAGCTGGGCATGGCGGCCGCGGACCGGCTCACCGACCAGGGCATCGGGGTCACGGTCGTCGACCCGCGCTGGGTGACGCCGGTGCCGGCCGCCCTCGTCGGGCTGGCCGCCGAGCACCGCCTCGTGGTGACCGTCGAGGACGGCGGCCGGCACGGCGGTTTCGGCTGGGCGCTCGCGGCCGCGCTGCGCGACGCCGACGTCGACGTGCCGCTGCGCGACATCGGTGTGCCGCAAGAGTTCCACGGCCCAGGCACCCGGTCCGAGGTGCTGGTCCGGCTCGGCCTCACCGCCCAGAACGTCGCACGCAAGGTGACGGAGTGGGCGGTGGGCCGCATCGGCGAGCCGGCACAGGCGCAGGCGGCAGAGCAGCCCTGAGCCAGCTCTGGCCTCCTACTCCGTCGCGCCGGAGTCGCCCAGCGCCAGTTTGCCCGCGTACGCGAGTGTGACCTCCGGGGTGAACGGGTGGAAGGTGCCGGCGCGCACGTCGCGGTACGCGCGTTCCAGCGGGGACCGCCGGTAGAACGCGCGGCCGCCCAGCACGTCCATGGCCAGGTCGACCACCTCGATGGCCTCGGTGACCGCCTGTCGCTTCGCCAGCATCACCGTCGACAGCGCGGGCGGGGTGATCTGGTAGTCGGTGCCCAGCTCGTCCACAGAGCCCATCAGGGCCCACCACGCGCCACGCAGCTTCGCGTCCATCAGCCCGACCTGCCGCTGCACCCTGCCCAGCGCCGACAGCGGCAGCGGCCCCCGGGTGCCGGCCGACGCGGCGGCCACCGCGGCGTCCCGCGCGCCGGCCGCGATGCCGTAGTAGGTCGCGCCGCCCACGGGCGCGAAGTGCAGCGCGGCGGCCATCAGCGGCCCGCCGAACTCGCCGTACGGGCGCCGGCCGGTGATCTTGTCCTTGGGCACCACGACGTCCTCGAGCACGACGTCGTGACTGGCCGTGCCGCGCATGCCGAGCGTGTCCCACGTCTGCTCGAGCCGCACCCCCGGCGCGGACAGCGGCACGCTGAAGTGCAGCACCTCGGCGGCGTCGCCGAGCACCGCGCAGGTCGCGACGACCGTCGCCTCGGGCGACTGGCTGCAGAAGTTCTTGCGGCCGCTCACCCGGTACACGTCGCCGTCGGCGACCGCGGTGGTGGTCGGCCACAGCCAGTCGGAGCCACCGCTGGTCGCGATGACGATGCCCTCTGCGGCGATCCGGCGTAACACGCCCTCGGCGTCGGGCGCGCCGGTGCGTCTGCGGTAGACCTGCACGAGCGTCAGGTACGTGTGCATGGCGACCGACAGCGCGGTCGCGCCGTCGTGGCGTGCCAGCTCCGCCTGCGCGTAACAGACCTGGCGCAGCGAGGCGCCGAGGCCGCCGAGGTCTTCCGGCACGGCGAGCGCAAGGTAGCTGTGCTCGCGCATCGCCGCGTACGCCTCGGTCACGAACGTGGCGTCGCGGTCGTGCTCGGCGGCGTGTTCCGCGGCCACCGCCCCGATGTGGGCGGCCAGCCCGACGAACCTGGTGTCGTCGGCGCGCAGCGGCACCGGGAAGGTCCCGGTCCGGGTGTCCATCGTGCTGGTCATGGTTCTCCTCGGAGTCGATGTCGTCGCCATGACGCTAGGAAGGTCGCGAGGCCCCAGGTAGTGCAGAAACTGAACCGGGGCGTAACGGACACGGGGACCTCGCGCGACCTGAGGACATGAGGAGCTACGCGCAGTACTGCCCGATGGTCCGTGCGGTCGAGGTGCTCGGCGACCGGTGGACGCTGCTGATCGTGCGGGACATGCTGATCGGCGCGACCAGGTTCAACGAGATCGCCCGCGGCCTGCCGGGGCTCTCCCGCGCGTTGCTGTCCAGACGGCTGCGCCAGCTGCACAACGCCGGGCTGGTGACCCGCACCGACGACGGCTACGCGCTGACCCGCGCCGGCGCGGACCTCGCCCCGCTCGTGTTCGGCCTCGCCGACTGGGGCGCCCGCTACGCGTTCGGCGACCCGCGGCCCGAGGAGCTCGACCCGGAGCTGCTGATGTGGTGGATGCACGGCCGGATCGACACCAGCGCGCTCACGAAGCGGGCCGTGATCCAGGTGGAGATCGCCGACCGGCGGCGGGTGTACTGGCTGGTGCTGGAGCCGGGCGACGCGTCGATCTGCTACACCGATCCCGGATTCGAGATCGACGCGGTGCTGGCCGCCGACCTGCCGACGCTGTACCGGATGTGGCTCGGCGAGATCGAGCTGCTCGACGCGGTCCGCGCCGGCGCCATCGCGCTCACCGGGGCGCGGTGGATCGTGCGCGGGTTGCCGGAGTGGCTGCGGATGAGCCCGACGGCGGACGCCGTCCGCGCCGCCCGGTCCGGGGTGAGCTAGTGCCGGGGCACTGGCTCCGGCGGGGCTGACCGCGCCGCTCGGCCGAGCTGTGGCACCGTTGTGGGGTGCGGATTCTGATCGTCGAGGACGAGGAGCCCCTGGCCGACGCCATCGCAAGAGGGCTCCGCCGTGAGGGCATGGCTGTGGACGTCGCGCTGGACGGCGACGAGGGCCACGAGAAGGCCACCGTCACCCGATACGACGTGGTGGTGCTCGACCGGGACCTGCCGGGCATGTCCGGCGACGAGCTGTGCCGCGAGATCGTCGCGTCCGGCGCGCTGACCAGGGTGATCATGCTGACCGCCAGCGGCTCGGTCGCCGACCGGGTCGAAGGGCTGTCGCTGGGCGCCGACGACTACCTCGCGAAGCCGTTCGCGTTCGACGAGCTGGTCGCGCGGGTGCGGGCGCTCGCCAGGCGCTCCACGCCGGTCACGCCGCCGGTGCTGCGAGCGGGCGACGTCGAGCTGGACCCCGCCCGGCGGACGGTGACCAGGGCCGGCACGCAGGTCGAGCTGACCCGCAAGGAGTTCGGTGTCCTCGAGGTGCTGCTCGCGGCCAGCGGGTCGGTGGTGAGCAGCGAGGAGCTGCTCGAGCGGGTCTGGGACGAGCACGCCGACCCGTTCACCACGACCGTGCGGGTGACCGTGATGACGCTGCGCAAGAAGCTGGGCGAGCCCGGCATCATCGACACCGTGGTCGGCTCGGGCTACCGGGTGCCGGCGGCGAGCCGGGTGGAGTGACCGCCAGGAGCGGGGCGGTGGCTGAGCGGATGAGCGGAGCGGCCGGTTCACCACAGCGGCGCGGTCCCGGTCTGCGGGCCAGGATCACGCTTCTGGCCACCGGCCTCGTCGCGGTGGTCGCCGCGCTGCTGCTGTGGCTCGGCTGGGTACTCGCCGGCGACGCGGTCGCCGCGCCCTCCCTGCCGGCCGGCACCAAGGTCCTCGTCGAGGGCACCTGGGTGAAGGCCGAGCAGCTGGCCGAGGTGCTGCGCGACAACACGCGGTTCCGGGTGCTCGTGGCCGGCGCGATCGCGTTCGTGTGCGTCGTGCTGGCGACCGCGCTGCTCGCGTGGACGTTCACCGGCCGGGTGCTCAAGCCGCTGCGGGACGTCACGGGCACCGCGCGACGCCTGTCCGCCGAGTCGCTCGAGGCGGAGCGCCTCGCGCTGCGCGGGCCGAGGGACGAGGTCGCCGAGCTGGCCGACACGTTCGACGCCATGCTCGACCGGCTGCAGGCGACGTTCAGCGCGCAGCGCCAGTTCGTGGCGAACGCGTCGCACGAGCTGCGCACGCCCCTCTCGGTGATCCGCACCGAGCTGGACGTGACACTCGCCGACCCGGACGCGGACGTCGAGGAGCTGCGCCGCATGGCGGGCGTGGTCCGCGCGGCGACACTGCGGGCCGGTCAGCTGGTCGACGCGCTGCTGCTGCTCGCCCGCACCGACGGCATGGGCATCGGGGTCGTCGAGCGGGTCGACCTCGCCTCGGTCGTCGGCAGCGCGTGGCAGGCGGTCCGCGGCGAGGCCGAGCGAAGGGGCCTCACCACCGCGTTCGCCTGCGCCCCCGCGCCGGCGGTCGGTGACCCGGCGCTGCTGGAGCGGGTCGCCGGCAACCTGCTGGAGAACGCCGTGCGGCACAACGTGGACGGCGGCTGGCTCGACGTCCGCACCGGCGCCGGGCCGGGCTGGGTGACGCTGCGGGTCAGCTCGTCGGGCGCCTTCGTGGACCCGGAGCGGGTGGAGGAGCTGTTCGAGTCGTTCCGCCGCGGCGGCGTCGACCGGACCGCGCACTCGGGCACCGGGCTGGGGCTGTCGATCGTGCGGGCCGTGGTGCGCGCGCACCACGGGACGGTCGGCGCGGAGGCGGTCACGGGCGGCGGGCTGACGGTGACCGTCCACCTGCCCGTCGCTCACTGAAGGACGGCCGCAGCCGGGTGGCCCATGCACCTCCAGCGCGGACCGGTTATCGAACGTCGAGTCGCGCGGCGAGGGCCATTGCGTCAGAAGGCGCCTTCACCTTCATGTCGTTGTCGAAGTAGGCGTAGACGTCCAGGCCCGCGCGGGTCCACCCGCGGATCCGCTCTGCCCACGCGTCGAGCGCGTCGTGGGTGTAGCCGCTGGCGTACAGCTCGGTGTCGCCGTGCAGTCGGACGTAGGCGAAGTCCGCCGTGACGTGCTCCAGGTACGGCCACGCGGCGGCCGCGTCGGCGACCACGAGCCCGATGCCGTGCGCGCGAAGGATGTCGATCAGTGCGGGGTCGGTGAAGCTCGGGTGCCGGACCTCGAGCGCGTGCCGCAGCGGCCGGTCGACCTCGGTCGTGGTGAGCGCCCGGCCCTCGAGCCGCTCGTCGTGCCTGCTCGCGAGCACGGCCGCCGCCGCGGTGTCGCGGGGGAGCAGGCGGAAGAAGTCGGCGAGCAGGTCGGCGTCGAACGCGAGGGTCGGCGGCAGCTGCCACAGGAACGGGCCGAGCTTGTCCCGCAACGCGAGCACGCCGCTGGCGAAGAAGTTGGCGAGCGGCGCGTCGACGTCGCGCAGCCGCTTCATGTGCGTGATGAACCGGCCGCCCTTCACGGCGAACGTGAAGCCGGCCGGCGTCTCGTCGTGCCAGCGCTGGTAGCTCGACGGCCGCTGCAGCGAGTAGAACGAGCCGTTGATCTCGACGGAGTTGACCTGCGACGACAGGTACTCCAGCTCCCGGTGGTGCGGCAGCCCTTCCGGGTAGAACACGTCCCGCCATGGTGGGTAGAGCCACCCCGAGGTGCCGATGAACGCTGTGCCGCCCACCGGTCCATGCTGTCAGCCCGGGCGGCTCACTGCTTGACGCCGTTGAGCGCCGTGGCGAGCGCGTCACTGGTGAGGGAGATCTGCCATTCGCGGGCGCCGCCGCCACGCAGCGTGTCGGCCACGGTGTCGGCGGACAGGTCGGCGGGCGGCCGCCAGCAGGTGCGGCGCACGAGGTCGGGCTGCAGCAGGTTCTCGATCGGCAGCCGGTTCGCCTCGGCGATCGTGGCCAGCTCGGCCCGGACCGCGGCCAGGCGCGCGGCGGCCGCGGGGTCGCGGTCGGCCCAGCGGTTCGGCGGCGGCGGGCCGTCGTGCGGCGGTGACGGGTCGGGCAGCTCGCTCTTGGGCAGCTCGGCGGCCGTGCGCAGCGCGCGGGACCAGAGGTCGACGATCCGCCGCTGGGCCCTGCCGCGGAACACGGGAAGCTGCAGCAGCGCCTCCTCGTCGGGCGGCGCGGCCATCGCGGCCTGCACGATCGACGCGTCGGGCAGCACCCGGCCCGGTGCGATGTCGCGCTGCCGGGCGAGCGAGTCGCGGGCCTCCCACAGGGCACGCACGGCGGCGAGCCCTCGCGCGGTGCGCACGCGGTGGATGCCGGAGGTGCGTCGCCACGGCTCGGCACGCGGCGGGGGTGGCGGGGCGACCCGCAGCGCCTCGAACTCCTCGAGCGCCCAGTCGAGCTTGCCCTGCTCGGCCAGTTCGGTCTCCAGCGCGTCCCGCAGGGGGATGAGCAGCTCGACGTCCAGCGCGGCGTAGTCGAGCCAGTCCTGTGGCAGCGGGCGGCGGGACCAGTCGGCGGCGCCGTGGCCCTTCTCCAGCCGGTAGCCGAGGAGCAGCTCGACGAGCGTGCCGAGCGCGACCCGCTCGAAGCCGGCCAGCCGGCCGGCGAGCTCGGTGTCGAACAGCCGCGCGGGGCGCAGGCCCAACTCGGCGAGACACGGCAGATCCTGTGACGCCGCGTGCAACACCCACTCGGTGTCGGCGAGCGCGTCGATGAAAGGATCGATCCGGTCGTCTACGGCGACCGGGTCCAGCAGGACCGTGCCGGAGCCTTCTCTGCGCACCTGCACGAGGTAGGCCCGCTGGGAGTATCGGTAGCCCGACGCTCTCTCGGTGTCCACCGCGATCGGTCCCTGGCCGGCCGCCAGTGCGCTCGAAGCCTCTCGTAGCGCCTCGAACGACTCCACGACGTCCGGCGTGCCCTCTGCTGGCTGTGTCAGCAGTACCGGATCAGGTCGTGCCTCCTCAGCCGCTGTTTCCGTCCCCGATTCACCCACGGCGGATGACCATACGGGACGACCGTGACGGCCGGGCAGACAGCGACCTGTTGGTGACCCTGAGTGCCCGGCCGGCCGGGGTCTGCGAATTGCCCTCGCACACCCCGGCCGGCCGGTTCAGCTCAGCGGATCACACCGGCCCGCATGGCCAGCGCAACCATCTGCGCCCGGTCGCCGGTGCCCAACTTCCTGCCGATCCGCGAAAGATGGGACTTGACTGTCAGTGCTGACAGGTTCAGTGCCTCGCCGATCTCCTTGTTGGACTGCCCGTCCGCGACGAGCTGGAGTACCTCCACCTCACGAGCGGAAAGCTCACGAGGAGTGTTGTCGGTACCCGGAACCCGCGTGCCCGTTGCGAGGATCGGCGCGACACTCGGGTCGGCGTAGACGCCGCCTTCGAGCACACGACGAACCCCGTCGGTCACGACCACCGGCGAGGCCGACTTCAGCAGGTAGGCCTGAGCCCCTGCTTGGAAGGCCGAACGCACGGCGTACGGGTCATCGGAAGAAGCCAGCACCACGATGCGTGGCCAACCATGGCCGCGCAGCTCGGTAACCAGCTCGATCCCGCTACCGTCAGGCAAACCGAGATCAAGGATCGCGAGATCGCATGGGCCAGTGGCCAATGCTCGCGCCCTCGCCTCAGCCACCGTGGCGGCTTCGTGGACGGTGCCCGCACCCATCTGGGTCAACCGGGCAGCTATCGCCTCCCTCAACAACGGATGGTCATCGACCACCAGCACCGAGAACAACTCTTCCCGCGGATGCGGGACCATGTTCGCCGGCAGTACGCCGGCTGGCGTGGTTCGAACGGCCTGACCTAAGCCGACGGCAGCCACGTCACTACCTCCCTGGAGTCGGTCGTGCCCCCCGACCTACACCGGGACCTTCGGCCAAACAGCCGCGCCGCCATTGGACCGAAAGTGGTGTCGACGAAGGCAGCCTAGCCCCCCAAGCGGGTTAGCGGGATGATCAATTCGTTATCTATCCAATCGAGACATCACTCCAGCGTGCCGATGTAACACGATCGGGTGACTCTTGGTCGGTGACGTAACGAACATGCGTTGGAACTCGATGAAACGAGGTCGCGGTAGTGCACAGTTCCGATTTCGAGCGCGCCAGAAGGTTGCTGAAGTCCACCCCATTGGTCGATGGACACAACGATTTGCCGTGGGCACTGCGTCAGCTCGAGGAGGTTGACGCGACTCGGTCGGATGCCGGGGTCGTCGATCTGGAGCAACCGCAGCCGCGACTACACACAGATTTCGGCCGACTGCGGGCCGGCGGCGTCGGTATGCAGTTCTGGTCTGTTTACGTTCCGTGTCGGCTGGCGGGTGACGCCGCGGTGACCGCGGTCGTCCAACAGGTCGAGCTGGTCCACACTCTCGCGCGGCGATATCCGTCGCAGTTGCGAATCGTTTCCACGGCCGAGGAGGCCCGTGCCGCGTTCGCCGACGGCCGGATCGCGTCCATGTTGGGCGCCGAGGGCGGACATTCGATCAATTCGTCGCTCGGGGTGCTCCGCGCGCTGCACCGGCTCGGCGTCCGCTACATGACCCTCACGCACAACGACAACGTCCCGTGGGCCGACTCCGCGACGGACGAGCCCACGGTCGGCGGTCTCACCGACTTCGGCCGCGAGGTCGTCGCCGAGATGAACCGGATCGGCATGCTCGTGGACCTGTCGCACGTGGCCGCGACCACGATGCGTGACGCCCTGGACGCGAGCCAGGCTCCAGTGATCTTCAGCCATTCCTCGTGCCGAGCCGTGACCGACCACCCCCGCAACGTCCCGGACGACGTGCTCGCGCGGCTGTCGGACAACGGCGGTGTCTGCATGGTGACGTTCGTGCCGTCGTTCGTGTCGAACGAGCTCGTCGCGTGGGACAAGGGCCTGCAGGCCGCCATGGCCGCGGCGGGCGCCAAGCACCGCGACCTGGACGAGCGGATCGCCTTCACCGCGTCGTGGGACGGCCCGCCGCAGCCGAAGGTCGGCCTGTCGGAGGTCGTGGCCCACGTCGAGCACGCCCGCGAGGTGGCGGGCATCGACCACATCGGCATCGGCGGCGACTACGACGGCGTCGGTGAGCTGCCGGTGGGCCTCGAGGACGTCAGCAAGTACCCGGCCCTGTTCCAAGCGCTGCTCGACAGGGGCTGGAGCGAGTCGGACTGCGCCAAGCTGGCGGGCGAGAACGTGCTGCGGGTGCTGTCGGAGGCGGAGTCCTACGCGGAGAGGCAGCGGTAGGCCGGAGGCCATGCGCGGCGAGGAAGGCCACCGACAGGTTCAGATGCCCTGGCGTTGGCTGAACATGGTGACGCCGACCGGCGGCAGGCCGACCACGCTGGCCATGAGGTCGAAGAACGCCTCGCCGTGCGGGCCGAGGTTCGCGTTGGCCGGAGTCCACGACGCGCGCAGCTCCAGGTCGTCCGTGCGCGCGGGGCCCGCGATGTCGCCAAACCGGGCCGACGACGTGTCGGTCACGGTGCCGCCGAGGGCGGTGAACTCGGCGCCGGTGGCGGCCAGCGCGTCGGTGAGCCACGACCAGCCGACGGCCGGCAGCAGGGGATCGGCCGCCAGTTCGGCGTCCAGCTCGGCCCGCACGTAGGCCACCACCCGCAGCGTCCCGTCCCAGGTCTCCTGGCCCTCCGGGTCGTGCAGCAGGATCATCCGTCCGGTGGCGAGCTCGTCCGACGGGCCGTTGACCTCCGCGGTGAAAGCGAACGCCCACGGTGCGAGGCGCTGCGGAGCGCGAACGACGCCAAGCTGCAACTCGGGCCGCGGTCGCAGGGCCTTGAGCGCTGCGACGGCCTGAGTGAACAGTTCGGGCGCTGCCGACGTTCTGGTCACGACTCGTAACTGTAGGACCACCCGAGTCAGTGAGAGGGCGCGGCGCGCCGGAGGCGATGGGGACTTATGCCCACAGACAGTGCGCAAAACTGAGCGGAGCAGTCCAATAATGATCACGGGCCACCCCAAGATCGTTCCTGCGGCCCGTGGGACCATGCGTGGGCCATGAACCAAGAAACCGTTGAGCCAGAGACCAGCGTCCAGACCGCGCCGCTGCTCACGGCCGCCGCCGGCGAGACGCCGAGCCATCCGCCGGTCTGGTTCATGCGCCAGGCCGGCCGCTCGCTGCCCGAGTACCGCTCGCTGCGCGAGGGCGTGCCGATGCTCGAGGCGTGCTTCACGCCGGAGCTGGTCTGCGAGATCACGATGCAGCCGGTCCGCCGGCACGGCGTCGACGCGGCCATCCTCTTCAGCGACATCGTGGTGCCGCTGGTCGCCGCCGGCATCGGGGTCGACATCGTGCCCGGCACCGGCCCGGTGGTCGCGGAGCCGGTGCGCACGGCCGAGGCGGTCGCCGCGCTGCCGGACGTCACCGCGGCGCAGCTGCGCCCGGTCGCGCGTGCGATCGGGTTGCTGCGCAACGAACTGGGCACCACGCCGCTGATCGGGTTCGCCGGCGCGCCGTTCACGCTCGCGTCGTACCTGATCGAGGGCGGCCCGAGCCGCAACCACGAGCGCACGAAGGCGCTCATGCACTCGGACAAGCCGACCTGGCACGCGCTGCTCGACAAGCTCGCCGGCATCACCCGCGAGTTCCTGCACATGCAGGTCGCGGCCGGCGTGCACGCGGTGCAGCTGTTCGACTCGTGGGCCGGCGCGCTGTCCGAGCGGGACTACCGCGAGCTGGTGCTGCCGCACTCGGCGGCCGTGCTCGGCTCGCTCGCCGACTCCGGCGTGCCGCGGATCCACTTCGGCGTCGGCACCGGCGAGCTGCTGCCGGCCATGCGCGAGGCGGGCGCGGACGTCGTCGGCGTCGACTGGCGGCTGCCGCTCGACGAGGCCGTCCGCCGGCTCGAGGCCACCGGCGCGCCGCGTCCGGTGGTGCAGGGCAACCTGGACCCGGCGCTGCTGCTCGCCGACTGGGACGTGCTGGCGGCCGAGGTCCGCCGGATCCACGCGGAGGGCCGTGCGGCGGGCGGGCACATCTTCAACCTCGGCCACGGCGTGCTGCCGAACACGGACCCGACCGTGCTGACCAGGGTCGTCGAACTGGTGCACAGCCTCATACCGTGAAACACGTCGCGATCGTCGGTGGGGGCGTCTCCGGGCTGGTGGCGGCCTACCGGCTGCGGCGGCTGCTCGGGCCGGACGCGCGGATCACCGTCCTCGAGCAGTCCGACCGGCTCGGCGGGAAGCTGCGCACGGTGGACCTCGACGGGGTGCCGACCGACGTCGGCGCCGAGGCGTTCGTGGTGCGCAACCCGGCCGCGGTGAACCTGGTCGACGAGTTGGGGCTGTCCGATCGCCTGGTGCACCCGGTGCGTTCGGCCGCCACGATCCGCGCGGCCGGGACGATCGTCGCACTGCCGAAGCGGACGTTCCTCGGGGTGCCGGCGGGTGCGGCCGAGGTCCGGGACGTCCTGTCGGCCGACGGCGCGGCGCGGGTCGCCGCGGAGGCGGACCTGCCGCCGCTGCGGCTGGCGGACGGCGAGGACGTCGCGGTCGGCGCGGTGCTGGCCGAGCGGTTCGGCCGCGAGCTGGTGGACCACCTCGTCGAGCCGCTGCTCGGCGGCGTCTACGCGGGTCGCGCGGACCTGCTCGGCCTGCGCGCGACGATGCCGGCGCTCGTCGCCGCGCTCGCGGATACCGGGTCGCTCACCGCGGCCGCGAACCAGGTGCTCGGCGCACCGCCGGCCACGCCGCGGCCGGTGTTCGGCGCGCTGGCCGGCGGGATGACCGGGCTGGTCGACGAGCTGGCCCGTCGGTCCGGCGCCGAGATCCGGCTCGACACCACCGTCCGCGCGCTCACGCGCGGGTGGCGGCTGGAGCTGGGTTCCGCGCCGCACCCGGAGTTCCTCGACGCCGACGCGGTCGTGCTGGCCGTGCCGCCGCCCGCCGCGCGCCGATTGCTCGCCGACGTCGCGCCGGCCGCGTCGAACGCGTACGCGCGCATCGCGGTCGGCTCGATGGCCGTCGTCAGCATGGTCCTGCCGGCGGGGGTCACGCTGCCGGACTCGAGCGGCGTGCTGCTGGCCGTCGGGGAGCGGCACCGCGACGGGACCTTGTTCACGGCCAAGGCGTTCACGTACACGAGCACCAAGTGGGGCGGCGACCGCGTGCGGCTGCGGGCGTCGGTCGGCCGGGTCGGCGAGGAGGAGAACCTGCGCCGCGACGAGGACGCCCTGCTGGCTGACGTGCTGGCTGACCTGGCGGAGCTGTCCGGGGTGGTCACCAAGCCCGCCGCGTGGACGGTCACCAAGTGGGGTGGTGGGCTGCCGCAGTACGGCGTCGGCCACACGGCGGCGGTCGCGGCCGTCGAGCGGGCGGTCGCGGAGCTGCCCGGGCTGGCCGTGGCCGGCGCGTCGTTCCGCGGCGTCGGCATCCCGGCGTGCGTCGACGCGGCGGGCGCCGCGGCCGACCGGGTAGCCGCAGACCTGCGCCAGCGCTAGCTGGCAGTATGGCCGTATGGCCCGCCTCAACTATGCCGAGCTGAACGACACCATCCGCTACACCATGTGGTCGGTGTTCCGTGCCGAACCGGGTCGCCTCGGCGACGACCGGGAGTCCGCCGCCACCGAGGCGCAGGAGTACCTGGACGCCTTGGCGGGCAAGGGGGTCGAGGTCCGCGGCGTCTACGACGTGGCCGGGCTGCGCGCGGACGCCGACTACCTCGTCTGGTGGCACGCCGAGGGGATCGAGCAGCTGCAGGCGGCCTACGCGGGCCTGCGCCGCACGGCGCTCGGCCGGGCGTCGACGCCGGTGTGGAGCCAGGCGGCGCTGCACCGGCCGGCCGAGTTCAACAAGAGCCACGTCCCCGCGTTCGTCGCGGGTGAGCCGGCGCGCAAGTACGTGTGCGTCTACCCGTTCGTGCGCTCCTACGAGTGGTACCTGCTCCCCGACGAGGAGCGGCGCGGCATGCTCGCCGAGCACGGCAAGATGGCGCGGGACTACCCGGACGTGCGGGCCAACACCGTGCCGGCGTTCGCGCTCGGCGACTACGAGTGGATCCTCGCGTTCGAGGCGGACGAGCTGGACCGGATCGTCGACCTGATGCGGCACCTGCGGGGCAGCACGGCCCGCCGGCACGTGCGCGAGGAGGTCCCCTTCTACACCGGCCCGAGGGTGGCGCCCGCGGAGCTGGTGGCGAACCTGCCGTAGTGGCGCTGGTCGGCGACGAGCACGTGCTGCCCGGCCCGTACCGGGTGGCCCACGCGGCCGCGACATGCGTCGCGGAGACCACGCGTGCCGCGCACGACCTGTTACGCGATCGGGGTGGCACCCCGCCGCCCCTGACCGTCCACATCGGACACGCGGCGGAGGCGTTCCGCAGCGAGCGGCACACGACGGTGCCTTTCCCTTGCCAGGACGGCGGAATGGCTGCACGACCTCGGCCGGCTGGACGGTCCGGTGTCCGAAGTGGACCTGACGCCGTGGCTCGCTGAGACCGACAGCGACTTCGGCCGCCTGACCCACCTCCGCATCCCGTGCGCGTCGGTCGACCCGGCCGGCCCGCACCGACCCGGCCGCGACCCGGCCACCTGGTGGTGACCCATGGCTCTGACCCTCGCCCATGTCAGCGATCTGCACGTCGGCCAGGACCGCGAGGACGGCGGCGCCCGCTCGGTCCGCCGCGCCCGGCAGGTGATCGACTACCTCAACGGTCTGCCCGGTGAGCTGGACGGCATCCTGGTGACCGGCGACCTCGCCGACCACGGCACCGCCGACGAGTACCGTACGGTCGCGGAGATCCTTGCCACGGCACGGTTCCCGGTGCTCACCTGTCCTGGCAACCACGACGAGCGGGTCGCCTACCAGCGGGCGCTCCTCGGTGTGGAGGACGACGCCGGCGCGCCGGTGAACCACGTGCACCGCGTCGGCGGCGTCACGGTCGCGATGTGCGACTCCACCATCCCCGGCCAGGACGACGGCCTGCTCGACGACACCACGCTGTCCTGGCTGGACAAGGTGCTCATCGACGCGCCAGCCGACGAGCCCGCGCTCGTGTGCTTCCACCACCCGCCGGTCCGGCTGCACATCCCGTACGTGGACACCATCCGGCAGCACGGCGCGGAACGGCTCGCGGAAGTGTTGGCGGCACACGAGAACGTCGCGGCGGTCCTGTGTGGACACGCGCACACCGCCGCCGCCGCGACCTTCGCCGGACGGCCGCTGGTGGTGGCGCCCGGCGTGGTGTCGACGGTGCTGCTGCCGTTCGAGAGCACCCCGCGCGGCCTGCTCGACGGGGTGCCGGCGCCCACGGTCGACTACGAGTTCCCACCCTCGGTCGCCTTCCACGTGCTCGACGACGATGGCGGGCTGGTGACCCACTTCCGCAGCGTGTAGACCTCTGACGATGGTGACGAGGGACAGCCGTGTGGAACGAGCTGATGAGCGCCGACCTCGCGGCGGCGAAGCGGTTCTACGGGGCCGTGGTCTCGCCGCCCGCCGCGAACCGACAACTCACCGGTCCCGAACCGACAACTCGCTGGTTCTGAACCGGGGACTCGCTGTGTCTGAACGGGGGACTCGCGGGTTGGTTGCGCCAGGTGCCGGTGGGGTGGTTGCGCCGAATGGCGGCACCGGTGTGCCGGCTGTCGAAAAACGTTGACTTCGAGTAGCGCCTGGGCAACTCTATGACTTGATCGTTGCAAAAATTGAACAGACCCCTGCAAATCTCGATCATCACCCGGTAAATCCCAGTAGGGCGCCGCGGTGCCACCCCCTGCTGCCACACCCCAGTCCTCACAGATGAGAGCTACGCAATGACAGCGAAGCGTTTCCTGTCGTGGCTGACGTCCGCGACACTCGTCACCGGTCTGCTTGTCGCGACCGGGCCAACCGCCCCAGCTGAGAGCGCCGACCTGGCGCGCGGCAGACCGGTCAGCACGTCCTCCGGCCAGGCCACGGCCGCGAAGATCACCGACGGCAACCAGGAGACCTACTGGGAGAGCGCCAGGTCCGGCGCGCAGTGGGTGGCGGTCGACCTCGGCGCCACCACCCGCGTCGACCACGCGACGCTGAAGCTCCCCGCGACGTGGTCGGCCCGTACACAGAACCTGAGTGTCCAGGCCAGCCTCGACGGCGTCACCTTCGACACCGCGGCCGGCGCCACCGCCAAGACGTTCGCGCCCAAGGCGGACAACACGATCACGCTGCCGCTCGGGGAGCTCCAGGCCCGGTTCCTCAAGATCGGGTTCACCGGAGCCGCCCAGCTGTCGTCGCTCGAGGTCTACGCCGCACCGGTGTCCACCAAGAACCTCGTCGCCGCCGTGCAGTCCATCACCGCGAGCACCAGCAACGCGCCGTACAGCGCGAGCAACGCGGGCGACGGCAACGCCGCCACCTACTGGGAGAGCGCCAACAACGCGTTCCCGCAGTCGATCCAGGCCGACCTCGGCGCGTCGGTCGCCACCAACCGGGTCGTGCTGAAGCTCCCCGCCAACTGGGAGGCCCGCACGCAGACGCTGGTCGTCCAGCAGAGCACCAACGGCACCACGTTCACCGACCTGGTCGCGTCCGCGGGCTACCGGTTCGACCCGGCGTCCGCCAACACGGTGACGATCAACTTCAACTCCGCGACCCTCCGGTACGTGCGGCTCAACATCACCGCGAACACCGGCTGGCCGGCCGCTCAGCTGTCGGAGTTCGAGGTCTACGGCCCGTCGACCGGTGACACGCAGGCGCCGACCGCGCCGACGAACCTCGCCTACACCCAGCCCGCTTCCGGTCAGATCTCGTTGGCGTGGAACGCGTCGACCGACAACGTCGGCGTGACCGGGTACGACATCTACGCCAACGGCACGCTCCGCTCGAGCGTCGACGCGAACGTGCGCACGTTCACCGACGGCCAGCCGGCGAGCGCGACCGTCGCCTACTTCGTGCGCGCCCACGACGCCGCCGGCAACCAGTCGCCGAACAGCAACACGGTGACCCGCGCCGGCACCAGCGCGGGGACGAACCTCGCGGTGGGCAAGCCGATCACCGCGTCCGGCTTCGTGCACACCTTCGTCGCCACCAACGCCAACGACGACTCGGTGACGACCTACTGGGAGGGCAACGGCGGCGCCTACCCGAACACGCTGACCGTGAGCCTCGGCGCGAACGCCGCGGTCACGTCGATCGTGGTGAAGCTGAACCCCGACCCGTCGTGGGGTCCGCGCACCCAGACGTTCCAGGTGCTCGGCCGTGACCAGGACGCCACCGCCTTCACGAACATCGCGGCGTCGCAGCAGTACAGCTTCAACCCGACCTCCGGCAACCAGGTCACCATCCCCGTGTCGGCGACCGCGGCGGACGTGCGGCTGCAGTTCACCGCGAACAGCGGCGCCCCGGCCGGCCAGGTCGCCGAGTTCCAGATCATCGGTGAGCCCGCGGCGAACCCGGACCTGCAGGTCTCGGGTCTCACGTGGACGCCGGCCTCGCCGTCGGAGAGCGACCCGATCACGCTGTCGGCCACCGTGCGCAACGCCGGGGACCGTCAGTCGGGCGCCACGTCGGTGAACTTCTACCTCGGCACCACCGAGGTGGGCACCGCGCAGGTCGGCGCGCTCGCCGCGGGCGCGACCGCGACCGTCACCGCCAACATCGGCGCGAAGGACGCGGGCAGCTACTCGGTGACCGCGAAGGTCGACGAGGACAACACGGTCGTCGAGAAGATCGAGACCAACAACTCGTTCACCAACCCGACGGCGCTCGTGGTCACCGCGGTGCCGACGTCCGACCTGGTCGCCTCGCCGGTCAGCTGGACGCCGACCAACCCGCAGAACGGCGCCACCGTCAACTTCTCGGTGGCGATCCGCAACCAGGGCACGGTCGCGGCGGCCGACGGCGCGCACGGCATCACGCTGACGGTCACCAACGCCACCACCGGCGCGGTGGTCCGGACGCTGACCGGGTCGGCGAGCGGTGCGATCGCGCCGGGTGCGGTGACCAGTCCGGTCCCGCTCGGCTCGTGGCTGGCCGCCAACGGCCGGTACATCGTCAAGGTGGTGCTCGCCACCGACGCCAACGAGCTGCCGGCCAAGCAGGCCAACAACACCACGACGCAGAACCTCTTCGTCGGTCGCGGCGCGAACATGCCGTACGACATGTACGAGGCGGAGGACGGCGTCACGGGCGGCGGCGCTGGTGTCATCGGTCCCAACAGGACGATCGGCGACCTCGCCGGTGAGGCGTCCGGCCGGCGTGCCGTCACGCTGAACGGCAACGGCGCGTACGTCGAGTGGACCACCAAGGCGCCGACGAACACGCTCGTCACCCGAGTGTCCATTCCGGACTCATCAGGTGGTGGCGGCACCAGCTCGACGCTGAACATCTACGTGAACGGGACGTTCCACAAGGCGATCCCCGTGACGTCAAAGTACGCGTGGCTGTACGGCAACGAGGCAGGGCCGGGCAACTCGCCGGGTGCGGGTGGACCGCGCCACATCTACGACGAGGCCAACATCATGCTGAACTCGTCGATCCCGGCGGGCAGCACGATCCGGCTGCAGAAGGACGCCGCCAACAGCGGCACGTTCGCGGTCGACTTCGTCAGCCTCGAGCAGGTGGCGCCGATCGCGAACCCGGACCCGGCGCGGTACACCACGCCGACCGGCACGACCCAGCAGGCCGTGCAGGACGCGCTGGACCGCGTGCGGATGGACGCCACCGGCAACCTCGTGGGTGTCTACCTGCCGCCGGGTGACTACCAGACGGCCAACAAGTTCCAGGTGTACGGCAAGGCCGTGCGCGTGGTCGGCGCCGGACCGTGGTACTCGAAGTTCTTCGCACCGTCCACACAGGAGAACACGGATGTCGGGTTCCGTTCCGAGGCCTCGGCCAACGGGTCGGTCTTCTCCGGCTTCGCCTACTGGGGCAACTACACGTCCCGCATCGACGGCCCCGGCAAGGTGTTCGACTTCGGCGGCACCGCGAACACGACGATCGAGAACATCTGGGCCGAGCACATGATCTGCCTCTACTGGGGCGCCAACACCGACAACATGACCATCAGGAACAACCGGATCCGCAACATCTTCGCCGACGCCATCAACATGACGAACGGCAGCTCCGGGAACCTGGTGGCCAACAACGAGTCCCGCGCGTCCGGCGACGACAGCTTCGCGCTGTTCAACGCCCAGGACGGCGGTGGCGGAGAGGTCACCGGCAACACCTTCGAGAACCTGACGTCGATACTGACGTGGCGGGCCGCGGGCGTCGCGGTGTACGGCGGCTACAACAACATGTTCCGCAACATCTACGTCGCGGACACGCTGGTGTACTCCGGCATCACGATCAGCTCGCTGGACTTCGGCATCCCGATGAACGGCTTCGGCGCCTCGCCACCGACGAGCTTCCAGAACATCTCGGTGGTCCGCGCCGGCGGCCATTTCTGGGGCGCGCAGACGTTCCCGGGCATCTGGGTGTTCTCCGCGTCGAAGATCTTCCAGGGCATCCGGGTGTCCGATGTGGACATCGTGGATCCGACGTACAGCGGCATCATGTTCCAGACCAACTATGTCGGCGGACAGCCACAGTTCCCGGTCGCGGACACCGTGTTCACCAACGTCTCGATCACGGGCGCCCGTAAGAGCGGGGACGCGTTCGACGCCAAGTCCGGCTTCGGCATCTGGGTCAACGAGATGCCGGAGGCGGGTCAGGGTCCGGCGGTCGGCTCGGTCACGTTCAACAACCTGACCATGAGCAACAACGCGCAGGACATCAAGAACACGACGACCACGTTCACCATCAACAGGAACTGAGGTAGTCGCGAGCGGCGCCGCCGGGACCACGGTCTCGGCGGCGCTAGTCCGCCTCCCCGGAATTAAAAGTGTTGGTCGCGTTGGGACGAGGGGTTCTGTTGGGGAGACCGCGGCCTGAGTTGCATGCCATCGACAGTTTTATTCGGTTGCCCCGTGTGGCGACGCTCTGCTTTCGTTGAGCTGTCGTTCCTGACCCAGGGGGTTCCGTCATGCGAGCAGCGTTCATGTCCATCCGACCAACTGCCGTCTACGCAGAGGACATGACCGTTCGTGCAATCGCTGAACCTGGGGATTCTGGCGCATGTCGACGCCGGTAAGACCTCACTGACCGAACGCCTGCTGCTCAACGCGGGCGTGATCGACGAGCTGGGCAGCGTCGACGCCGGCTCGACCCAGACCGACTCCATGGCGCTGGAACGCGCCCGCGGCATCACCATCAAGTCGGCCGTGGTGTCGTTCGTGGTCGGGGACACCGTCGTGAACCTGATCGACACGCCCGGTCACCCCGACTTCATCGCAGAGGTGGAGCGGGTGCTGAGCGTGCTCGACGGCGCCGTGCTCGTGGTGTCCGCTGTGGAGGGTGTGCAGGCGCAGACCCGGGTGCTGATGCGCACGTTGCGCCGCCTCGGCATTCCCACGCTGATCTTCGTGAACAAGACCGACCGGCGGGGCGCGGACCCGGAGCGGGTGGTGCGGGACCTCAACGCGAGACTCGCCCCTGCCATCCCCGTTGACGACGTCGAACTGTTGGCCGAGCACGATGACGAGGCGCTCGCCGCCTACCTCGACGGACGTCCGGTTCCGCTCGCCCGGCTCGTGGCGCGGACGCGGGACGCCACCGTGCACCCGGTGTTCTCCGGTTCGGCGATCACCGGCGCCGGGGTGGCCGAGCTGACCGAGGGCATCACGTCGCTACTGCCGGCGTGCGCCGGTGACGGCGACGGGCCGCTGTCGGGCACCGTGTTCAAGGTCGAGCGGGGGCCGGCGGGGGAGAAGATCGCGTACGCACGGCTGTTCTCCGGGACCGTGCGGGTGCGCGACCGGCTGGCGGCCGGCAAGGTCACCGCCGTCCGGGAGCTCTCGACGGGCGGCGTCGAGGTGACCGCCGGTCAGATCGCGAAGCTGTGGGGCCTCGACGTCCAGATCGGCGACGCGCTTGGCGCGCCGACGTCGACCGGCCGGCACCACTTCGCGCCGCCGACCCTGGAGACCGTGGTGGTGCCGGTGGCGCGGTCCGACAAGGGCGCGCTGCACGCCGCGCTGACACAGCTCGCCGAAGGGGACCCACTGATCAACCTGCGGCAGGACGACGTCCGGCAGGAGATCTCGGTGTCGCTGTACGGGGAGGTCCAGAAGGAGGTCATCGGGGCGACGCTGCGCGACGAGTACGGCATCGCCGTCACCTTCCGCGAGACCACGACGATCCACATCGAACGGCCGGTGGGCGTCGGGTCGGCGTTCGAGCTGATCGGCAAGGAGCCGAACCCGTTCCTGGCGACGGTCGGGCTGCGGGTCGAACCCGGCCCGGTCGGCTCCGGGGTGCGGTTCGCGTTGGAGGTCGAGCTGGGCTCGATGCCGTACGCGTTCTTCGCCGCGGTCGAGGAGACGGTGCATTCCGCGCTGCGGCAAGGCGTCCACGGGTGGGCGGTCACGGACGTGGTGGTGACCATGACCCACGCGGGGTACTGGGCGCGGCAGAGCCACTCGCACGGCACGTTCGACAAGAGCATGTCGAGCACGGCGGGTGACTTCCGCAACCTGACGCCGCTGGTGCTGATGGCGGCGCTGGCCGACGCCGGGACGCGGGTGTACGAGCCGATGCACAGGTTCCGTCTCGAGCTGTCGGCGGACGCGTACCGCGCGGTGCTGCCGGTGCTGGTGCGGCACCGGGCGGTCCCGCTGTCGTCGTCGCTGACGTCGTCCCTGTCGTCGTCGCTTGCCGGGGCCGCGTACGTGGTGGAGGGCGACCTTCCGGCGGCGCAGGTGCACACCCTCTCGCTGCGGCTGCCGACGCTGACGCGCGGCGAGGGTGTGCTGGACAGCGCGTTCGACCACTACCAGGAGGTGACCGGCGTGGTGCCGGAACGGGGCCGCGCCGACCACAACCCGCTCAACCGCAAGGAGTACCTGCTGCACGTCCTACGCCGGGTCTAACCGCGAGTCCCCCGTTCGGACACAGTGAGTTGACGGTTCACGCACACCTGGGCCGGCGCGAACCGCCAACTCGGTGTGCGCGAAAGGGCGACTCGCTAGGTCTGAACGGGGGACTCGCGCGGTCAGCCGGTGCTCGAGTAGCGGCGCCTGCCGGGCTGGCGTCGCATGTAGACGGTCAGCTCGATCACCGCCTGCGCGAGTTGGTCGAGGTCCTCGTTGACGAGTGCCTGCGCGCCGTCGCACAGGGCCAGTTCCGGTTGCGGGTGCACGTCCACGATGATGCCGTCGGCGCCGGCGACGATGCCCGCCCTGCTCAGGGGCAGCACGAGGTCCCGGTGGCCGCCGGAGTGCGACGGGTCGACGATCACCGGCAGGTGGGACAGGCGTTGGACGACTGGCACCGCTGAGATGTCGAGGGTGTTGCGGGTCGCGGTCTCGAAGGTGCGGATGCCGCGCTCGCACAGCACGATCGCGAGGTTGCCGCGCTGCGCGATGTACTCGGCGGCCATCAGCCATTCCTCGATGGTCGAGTTCATCCCGCGCTTGAGCATCACCGGCACGCCTGCTTCGCCGATCGCCCGCAGCAGCGCGAAGTTCTGCATGTTCCTGGTGCCGATCTGCAACATGTCCGCGTACGAGGCGACCATGTCGACCTCGTGCGCGCTCACCACCTCGGTGACGACCGGCAGCCCGGTCTCCTCACGCACGTCGGCGAGGATCTTCAGGCCGAGCTCGCCGAGACCCTGGAACGCGTACGGCGACGTCCTCGGCTTGAACGCGCCGCCGCGCAGCATGGTCGCACCGGCGGCCTGCGCCATCCGCGCCGCGGCGAGGGTCTGCTCCGGCGTCTCCACGGCACACGGACCGGCGATCAGCGTGACCGTGTCCGGCCCGATCGGCACGCCGCGGACGTGCACCACCGACCGGTCCGGGTGTTGCTCGCGGCTCACCAGCTTGTACTCGGTGGACACCCGCGTGACCTGCCCGACTCCTGGCATGCCCGCGAGGTCCATCGACGAGAACGCGTCGACGTCGCCGACCAGGCCGATGATCACCCGGCGCACGCCGCGGCTCACGAACGCCTGCCCGCCCGCGTCCTCGACTCGGGTCACGACGGCGTCCACGTCTTGGGGTCCAGCGCCTGGCAGCATGACGACGACCACGACAGATCCTTCCAGTTATGCGGCGAGGTCCGGTCGCAACCGGGTGGCCCCGCGGAGGTACACGTGGCAGATCGCCGTGCGTGGACGGTCGCTCTCGACGTGTGCGAGCAGCCGGACCACCCTTGGCAGCGCGCCGGGGACGTCGACCTCCGTCGCGCACAGCAGCGGCACGTCGGCGAGCCCGAGGTCACGGGCCGCTCTGGCGGGGAAGCAGCTCGTCAGGTCCGGTGTCAGGGTGAACACGATGCTGATCAGGTCCGCCGGGTCGAGCCCGTTGCGGCCGACGACCTCGGTGAGCAGTTCGCGCGTCCCCGCGATGATGTCGGCCGGGTCGTCCCGGTCGACCTGGATCGCGCCGCGTACGGCTCGGACCACCACGGACGCGTCAGTCCCGGAACTGGCCCGGCCGCCGGCCCTCGCCCGCGGGACCGCGGTAGCACTGCGCGATGTCCAGCCAGTGCTCGGCGTCCGCGCCGACGGCCTTGACGTCGAGGTCGTCGCGGTGCCGGCGCCGGGTGGCCAGCAGGCAGAAGTCCGCTGCCGGACCGGTGATCCGCTGCTCGGCGTCCGGCGGTCCGAACTCCCAGACCTCGCCGGAGGGCGCGGTGAGCTCGTAGCGGAACTGGACGTCGGGAGCGGTCTCGCCGCGCGCCTGGTAGCCGAAGTCCCACGTGAGCGTCACGAACAGCGCCAGGTAGAACAGCCGGTCGGTGTACGTCCTGGTGACGCCGAGCGCGTCGGCGACATCCTGGCCGTGCGCGAACATCTCCATCATGCCGGCGGTGGCCAGCACCATCGGGGGCAGCGGCCGGACCAGCCACGGGACCAGTTGGTCCGCGGGCACGGCGGCCAGCGCCTTGATCGAGGTGTCGCGCTCCTCGCGCCAGCGGGACAGCAGCACCTCCGGCGGGTCGCCGAGGTACGCCTGGAGTGCGGCGTTGACCGCGCCCTCGAAGTTCTCCTCGGCCTGGGCCGCCATCACGGCGAACGTCTTCGGATCGGCGGCCGCGGTGCCGGCGAGGCGGAAGATGAAGGCCAGGTGGGCGACCTGGTGGGCGACCGTCCAACCGGGCGCCGGGGTCGACAGCCCCCATGCGTCGTCGGCGAGTCCGGCGAGGATCCCCTCGACCTCCTCGCCCTCTGCGGTCAGGTCGGCGATCACGTCTCGCTGCGTCACGTGCTTTGTCCTCTCGACCGTCTCTTGCGTCCAACCCAGGATGACCGCGCCGCGCTCCGCTGTCTTATCCGCGCATGCCATTTTGGTTGTCCGCCATGGGTTCGACGGGGAAAGGAGGTGGTGTGAACGGGCCCCACGTGAAGGCCGGCAGCCACCGGTGCGAGTCGCGGTCCCAGTCCAGGGCGGTGACCTGCTGGTGGCTGCGGCGCCCGGCCAGCGACCGGCAGAGGTCGTAGCGGGACGCGGTCACCGTCGCCACCGGCGCGCCGATGCCGACCGTCCACTGTGTACCTCCGGTCGACAGCCGCAGCGCGGGCAGGCCGTGGTCGATGACGGCGGCGGCGAACCCGTTGGCGAGCACCTCGAACGCGCCGGCGAACGCGGGGTGCTCGTCGGGCAGCTCCGCGCCGATCGCGTACCGGACGTCCAGCTCGTGCGTGAACGCGTCCATGACAAGGATGTTGCCGGACCGGCCGCCGCTGTCGGCGAGCAGCCGGTCGGCCTCCGCGCCGAGCCGCTCCCAGGTCTCCAGCAGCTCGGGGATGCCCATGCCCGCCGACGACGGCGACTGCGCGGGCAGGTAGCCGGACAGCCGGCCGATCGCCATCGCCGCCACCCCGACCTGGTGCGCGACCAGCCCCCGGAGTGTCCACTCCGGACACGCCGGGACGGCGGGGTCGATGACCCGTCGCGCTTCGGAGAGCAGTTCGACCACGTTCTGGCGCACCTGCCGGTAGCATTCGTGGTTGGGCACGCGCTCGCCACGCAGCGTCGGCCGCCCCATCTCGTCCAGGCTCATGTCCATGGTTCATCCCCGGTAGTTCCGTAGTGCGCGGGCATGTCAGTACTCATTCCCGACAGGACGGCGAAGACCACCTGGTCGGGCACGCCGTTGACGGTGGTCACCCAGGTCGCGATCCGGGACCCGCCGTCCGAGAGCACGACCCAGCCCGCCGGTTCGACCCGGTCGAGCGTGAGGGCCGGGGTCGGCACACCGGCGGCGCGTCGGCACCCGAGTGCGCTCAGGACCCTGGTCGCCGCAACCGAAATGGGCTCGCCGGTGGCGGCGGCGACCAGATCGCGCAGTGCGAGCTGGTCGCCACCGAGGAGCGTGTCCTCGGCCACGACCTCGACGGCGCACCCGAGGCGCCCGGTCCCGGTCACGACTACGGTGAGACCCGCGCCGTGGGACACCGACACCGCGCCGCCGTCGATCTCCGGCTGCCCGTCCGACCGGTACCGCACGTCGGCCCGGCGGCCGAGCGCGCGGCTCGCCGCGAGCTCCGTCAGCGCCGGCCGGTCGACCGGCGCCGGCAGGCCGGTCACCGGATCCGGCTCGACGACGACCGTCCTGGCGCCGCCGAGCACCGCCTCGGTCGCGCGTTCCAGGTGGGGCCCGAGCAGCGCGGGCACCCACGGTCCCGTGCCGCCGCGCCCGCGCGTCGCGCGCAGCGTCAGCCCCTCCCAGCGCTCCACCAGCTCGCCGGCGGCGGTCAGCACGTCGACGTCGTACAGGTAGCTGTCGCCGTGCTGCGCGCGCTCCCGCGCGTCCACGACCACGACCTCGGGGTCCGGCGCCGCCGGGTCGGCGAGGTAGAGCCGTTCGATGCGGTGGGGCAGCAGCGTCACGCCCGGCACGCAGCACTGGATGGCGTGTGTCACCGCGTCCCGGACGCCGGGATCGGCGAGCGACAGCTCCTGGGGCAGGGACGTGGCGAACCAGGGCGCCGACGTCGTGGTGGACAGCTCCGCGACCGCGTGCCGGGCCGCCGCCTTCCGGAAGGACAGCAGCCGCTGGAACCGCTTGCCCTGGAACAGGACGCCGCCGTACAGCTCGGCCACCGGGTCCATCGGCACCGGGGGTAGACCGGTCGGCACGAGGACGGTCGCGGCGGTCGGCTCCTGGCGCGGGAACCGCAGCCGCGCGCGGACGTGGTCGGTGCGGAACCCGGTCTCCTCGCTGCGGATCGCGACCGAGACGCGCTCGGCCTCCCGGGCGACGGCGACCAGCCGGACGGTGGTCGAACCACCCGGCGGGACCACGATCGGGCGCAGGAACTCCACGTTCTCGAGCAACGGCGGCGCGGTGGCGCCGGACAGCGCGACGGCCGCCTGCGTCATCGCCTCCATGCCGAGCGCGGCGGGAAAGAGCGGGTCGCCGTCGAGCACGTGGTCAGACAGGTACGGGTCACGCTCGGCGGTCAGCTCCACCTCCGCGACGAGCTCGACGCCCGGGTGGTGCACCAGCACGCGCTCGACGAACCGGGTCCGTGGCAGCTCCGGCCGGTCGAGGGTGATCGTGGGCAGGCCGTCCGTGCGGCCGCTGACCACCAGCACCGGCCCGGCGGACGGGTCGGCCAACACCCGGCGCAGCGCCGCGAGTCCGTCGTGGAGCGAGATCGGGGTGCCGCCCGCGCGCGTCAGCGCCTCGGCCACACCGAACTGCTCACCCATGTCCGACCACACCGACCACTCGAGTGCGAGCGCCCGCGCGGCCGGGCGCCGGCGGCCGAAGTCGACGGTCAGCTCGGTCAGCCAGTCGTTGGCGGTGGCGTGGTGCGCCTCGCCGCGCAGACCGGCCCGGCCGATGATGCTGCCGAAGGTGACCAGCAGCCGGACAGACTCCTCGCCGACCGTGTCGAGCACGGTCCGGAGCCCGTTGACCTTGGTCGCGATGGCCCTGCGCAGCTGCTCGCCGGTGAGGTACGCGAGCGTGTTCGGCTCGTCGCGGCCCGCGCCGTGCAGCACGGCGGTGACCCGACCGAGCGCGGCCTCGATGCGTTCGACCGCGAGCCGGACGTCCTCGGCGGCGGTCAGGTCGGCGCGCTCGTAGTGCACCTGGACGCCGGCCGCGGCCATGCGGGCCAGGGTGGTCGAGACCCGATGGTCGGTGGCGGGGTCGGCCCGGCCGAGCAGGGCGAGGCGGGCGCCGGAGTCCTGCGCCAGCGCGAGCCCGCACTCGGCCGTGACGCACCGCGTGCCGCCGGTCACGAGCAGCACGTCGTCCTGGCTCAGCGGCGCACCGCCGGCCCGCGGACCGGCCGGGGTGAGCGCACGCAGCACCGGCGCGGTCCTGGTGCCGTCCCCGGTGTAGCGGACCTCGGTGAAGCCGGTCGTCGCGGCGACGTCGCCGACCACGCGGGCCACCGCGGTGTCGGCGGCCGCCGGGTCGGTCGGCGCCGCGTCGGCGAGACCGATCACCGTGGTGCGGATCGACGGGTGCTCGAGGTGCAGTGTGCGAGCCAGCCCGGACGCGCCGAAGTCCTGCTGCACCACCACGAACCGGGTGTTCGGACCGGCGCCGGCGGCCTCCCGGCCGGCGCGCAGGAACAGGTCGACGTGTGCCGCGCCGCTGGTGGGCAGGCACAGGAGCACGCCGTCGCCGACCGCCGCCGCGACCATGGCGGCCCGCAGCCGCTCGGCGAACGGATGGCCGGCCGGTGCGTGCAGCGACCACGCGCCGGGCGTGCCGGTGCCGGCGGTCGGCAACGGCCGGGCGGCGGGCACGTGCACCACCGAGAACGGGCGCACCCACGGCGCGTGGCCGGGGATCTCGCTCATTCCGGTGGCGACGTCCCGGCCGGGGGGCTCGGCCAGGTCGATCCGCTCGGCCGGGTCGCCGAGGGTGGCGGGGCTCAGCGGCAGGTGGTCGAGCGAGTCGGTCCCCGCGGTCACGGTCGCCGGCGTCACCTCGGCCGGCCACGCGACGGGGCGTGGCTCGGCGTCCTCGGTGATCGGCCGGATCACCCTGGCGGCGAACAGTGCGGTCGGGTCGATGTCGGCGCCGAGCGCGTAGGCCGCGCCGACGGCGGTCAGCAGCGGGGCCAGCGACGCGCTGTCGGTGTCCATGGCGAGCACCAGCGCGTCCGGTGCCGCCTCGGCGACCAGACCGGACAGCGTCCGACCCGGCCCGACCTCGATGGTCAGGTCCGCGCTCGCGACCGCCTCGGCCGCCGCCTCGTGGAAGCGCACCGGTTCGACGAGCTGGTCGGCCAGCAGCGCGTGCAGGTCGGTGTCGGCGGTCAGCCGGCCGCCGGTGACCGTGGAGACCACCGGTCGGCGCAGCCGGTTGAACACGAACCTGGCCAACCGCTCGGCCATCGCGTCGGCGGCGGGCCGCACCAGCGCGGAGTGGAAGGCGTGGGAGACGTCGAGCCGGGTCGCGGTCAGCCCCCGGGAGCGGGCGTCGGCACACACGGCAGCCACGTCCCCGGCGGGACCCGCCGGCGTCATGACCTTGGCGCGCACGGCCGCGAGGCGCAGCAGGTCGCCGCCGTCCATGGCGCCGCCCCAGGACAGCGCGGTCAGCTCGCCGAGGCCGTGCCCGACCGCGATGTCCGCGTCGATGCCCAGCGTGTGCAGTGCACGCAGGCCGGCCACCGAGCCGGCGACGACGAGCGCCTGTGCCGCCTCGAGGGTCAGGTGGTCGTCGCCGGACGGCGCGGCCGCCATGCCGAACAGGTACTCCGCCACGCTGAACCGGCGGCGGAGCGCGCCGCCGCGGGCCCGGCCGGCGCCCTGCCCGGGGAACAGGTAGGCGATCCGGGGCGCCTCGGTGCGGTGGGCGAGGAACACGCCGTCGGCAGGGGAGAGCAACGTGTCGCGCCCGGCGGCCAGCTCGTCGGCGAGCCTGCTGAGCTTGTCGGCGGTGTCGGCGGGATCGGCGGCCACCACCGCCGCGCGGAACGCGCCACCGCGCTGCTGGATCGCGAGCGTGCCGGCCACGTCGGTCAGCTCGGCGTACGACAGCGTCGCCACGAGCCCGGCCAGTCGGGTGAGCCGGCTCCGCAGGTCCGCCGCGGAGTCCGCGTCGACCATCAGCAGGTCGGCGTCCTGCCGCCCGGCGACCAACGCCGTGGTCCACGAGCCCATGCCGGTGCGGCGTTCGCGGCCGGGGGCCTCCTCGAGCGCGAGGTGGGCGTGGACGCCGCCGGTCGTGGAGACGCCGGCCCGCACCGGGACCCCGGCCGGCCAGAGCGCGGCGTCGACGGGCACGTGCACCGCCGCGGCCGGCTCGGTGAGCTCCGGGGGTGGGCCGGTGGCGGGCGGGATCACCTGGTGGTGGATCGCCAGCGCCGCCTTGATCAGCCCGGCCACGCCGGTCGCGGTGTCGAGGTTGCCCTTGATCGTGCCGAGCGCGGCGGGCGGCGCGGTCGGGTCGGCCGCGCGGCGCACGTGGGAGAGAGCGGCGATCTCGGTGGCGGCGCCCGTGCCTTCGAAGAAGGACACGGTGTCCACGCCGTAGCCCGCGCGCTCGTAGGCGCGGGTCAGCGCGAGCCGGTGGTTGCCGCCGGTGCCGTCGGACGAGACGCCCCAACCGGTGATCGACGCGTAGATCCGGCAGCGGCGGGTGAGCGCGTCGGCCTCCCGCATCAGCACCACCATGCCGCAGCCGATTTCGTCGACGCCGCCCGTGATGACCGCGTCCAGGTCGCCGGCCAGGAGCGCCTCGGCCGAGTGCACGACCGACAGCAGCGACGAGGAGGCGGGGCCGTCGACGGCGAAACCGCGGCCGCCGAGGTCGAAGTGGTCACAGATGCGCCCGGCGCCGGTCGGGCCGCCGCCGAGGATCACGCCGGTCGTGCGCCGGGGCAGGCCCGCCGCGTCGGGCGCGCCGGCGTCGGCCAGCGCGACGGCCGAGGTGTCCAGCGCGAGCCGGTACGAGTCGGCGGCATTCTTTTGTTCGTCGGGCACCCGCCGGAATGCGCGCCGCCCGGCAAGAACGTTTTCCCACAGCTCCTGCGGACAGGTGGCGTCCGGATAGCGAAGGCCGATACCAACAATGGCGATCCGCTCGTTTCTCACGTTCACCGCCCCGCGGCCAGGAAAGAAATCGATCAGGTTCACCACACGGGCGACTTACTGCTTCCACCCTGCAATGCGGCGGCGGTACCGGGCAACTCGCGTTGTGCGGTAAAACGGTCGACCGCGTTCCGTGGGCGCATTCCAGAAGATCGCCGCCGCGACGGCGAGCCTTACGCTGCCACGAGATGTGGACCAGCCGCCGTGGAGGAGCAACCATGCCCAGGCTCGACGACCGCCAGGACACCGAGGAACAGCGGCCGGCCACCACACTCGCGGCCGGACCGGCGCCCCGCAGGCCATGGCTGGTACTGGGACATCCGGTTGCTCGCCATCCGCGAGATCATCCCGTGGTACCCGCTCGCGCCGTGGGTGTGACGGCGCGAGCGGCGGGTTGGTCAGGCCCCCGGCAGGGCGGCTTGGTCAGCCCCGCCGGGAACCTGTGCCTTGGTGGACCACATGGCCTCGTCGAGCTGGGCCAGCAGTGCGGGCGGGTCGAAGATCCGCCGGGGGCGCAGCCACATGTCCATGGGCCGCACGGCCGTGGTCGCGGACACCGTGAGCGGACCGAACGCTGCCACGTAAGGGTCTTCTGGCTCGCCGGAGCCGACGTCCACGGAGTGTGCGAGCAGGTGCCACGTGCCGACCGGCACGTGCGGGAGGGTGAACTCGCCGGCCCGGTGGAGTGTCGTGTGCGTGACCGGCTCGCCCTGCGCGATCCGGTCGGGAAACAGGCCGAGGACGATGTGACCGGGCCGGTATGTCGCGTGGTGGTGGAGGTACCCCCGCACCACGGCACGCTCGCCGCGCCACGGCGGCGGCCGGTACTCGGCGAGCGGGCTGACGTAGCCGCGGAGCTGCCGGTAGGTCGTCGGCGAGACGCCGACGCTCATCCGGAACCGGGAGCTGAACGTGCCGATGCTGTTGTAGCCGACCAGATAACTGATGTCCGCGACCGTCAGCGAACCGGCCAGCAGCAGCCGCTTCGCCTCCTGCAGTCGCAGGGCGGACAGGAAGCGGCCGGGGGAGATCCCGGTCACCCGCTGGAACATCCGGGAGAAATGAAACTTGCTGAACATGGCGGTGCGTGCCATGTCATCGATGGTGATCGGGTCGCCCAGGTTGTCCCGCATCGAGCGAATTACCCGCTCCACCGCTTTTTCGACGAAGTCATCCATTGGTCGGCACAACCGATCGAGTGAGGGATTTAGCGCGACGTTTCTACTAAATCGACGGTAGGGTGCGATAAATGATCTGGCAACCACAGTTCCGGCATCCTCGACGATCGGACTATCGGCAGGTCAAAGGCAGTCACCTGCGGCTAGAGGTATCGTCGACCCGCAGGTTGGGGCCGTCTTTGACCTTGTTCTCGGCACGGAGAAAGTTGCGGCGCCGGTTGCCGTGCGTTCATAATCCCCGTAATTCCGTCCGTCATTTATCTTGTTCGTGAATTTCCGGCGCCGACAACCGAAGGCGCCGCAGCCGGATCGGCTGCGGCGCCTTCGGTGTTGGCACCTGACGAGCGTGCGGGCTATGCGGCGTCGCGCAACTGCCCGCCGGCGCGCAGTTGGCGCTCCTCCTCGTCGGCGGCGATGTCGGCCAGGATGTCGGCCCAGACGATCCCCCTGCCGAGGTTCGGGTAGTGCTGCCGGGACGTCGTCTGCACCAGCTCGTCGACGATGCCGACCGGGATGGCCGGCGGCTCCCCGGTCTGTCGCTGGGTCGTCGTCCTGCTGCGCTGCGGTGTTGCGTCGGCTAGTGACACGGCGCTGCTCTCCGTTCTTTGTCGGTGGCGATCCGGTACGACGGTTCTCGCTATGGCTCGTACGGGCTGACGGTGACCGGCACGCCGTTGAACACGGCGTTGCCGGACGGGACGTCCACGACGAGCTCGTCGGTCAGCGCGTTCGCGTTGACACCAGGGTTCTGCGCCGCCACCCGCTGCTCGCTGCCCTTGTGTCCCCACCCGTGCGGGATGCTCACGACACCCGGCATGATCGCGTCGGTCGGTTCGACGGCAACGATCACCTCGCCGGTGGCGGAACGCACGACCGCCTGCTCGCCAAGCCCGTACTTGGCGACGTCGGCCGGGTTGACGTGCAGCGTGCACCGGTTGCTCCCGCCGAGGAGGGACGGGACGTTGTGCAGCCAGCTGTTGTTGGAGCGCAGCTGGCGCCGCCCGATCAGCACCAGCTCCGGGGTCGGGGCGGCCAGCCGGGCGCGCAGCCTGCCGAGATCCTCGACCACCGGGGGCGGGGTGAGCTCGATCCGGCCGGACGGTGTGCACAGCAGTTCCTTCAGCCGCGGCTCGAGCGGCCCGAGGTCGATGCCGTGCGGGTTCTCCCGCAGCTGCGCCAGCGACAGGCCGTAAGGACCGAGCTTGAGCATGATGTCCAGCATCAGCTCGGGTCCGCTGTCGCCGTCGAGCTCGGTCCGCACCTCGGCCACGTCCCTGCCCTCGTACGGCGAGCCGGGGATCTGGGTGGCCGCGCCGACGAGCTGCCCGACGATCGTCTCGTCGAGCCCGGCGGGGTCGGCCGCCGCGCCGGCGCCCGCCGCGATCAGTGTCAACCGCGCCAGGATCTCTGCCTCGGACCGTTGGTCCGGCTCCAGCGGCAGGACCGGCGGGGAGAACCTGGTGTAGTTGCGCACCGTCACGATCTGCAGCAGGAAGTCGTAGTGCGGCATCTGCAGCATGCGCGGCGGCGGCAGGATGACGTCGGCGCGCCGGGTCGTCTCGTTGAAGTACGGGTCGACGCAGACCATGAAGTCCAGGTCCTCGAACGCCCGCTCGAGCCGGGGCCCGTTGGGCGCCGCGAGCACCGGGTTGGCCGCGATCGCCACCAGCGCCCGTACCTGGCCCTCGCCAGGGGTCTCGATCTCGTCGGCCAGCGTGGCCGTCGGCAGCTCGCCGAGCGCCTCCGGCAGGCCGCGGACCCGGCTGCGCCAGCGGCCCGCCTCGAACGGCTCGCCGGAGCGGAACACCTCGAGCGCGGCGGTCTTGGTGAACATGGTCCCGCCGGCGCGGTCCAGGTTGCCGGTCAGGATGTTGACCACGTCGACCAGCCACTGCGTCAGCGTGCCGAACTCCACCACCGACCCGCCCATGCGCGAGTAGACGGCGGCCGTCGGCGCCCCGGCGAGCTCGCGGGCCAGCCGGGCGATGTCCTCGGCCGGCACGCCGCAGACCCGTTCCGCCACCGCGGGGGTGAACTCCGCCGCCAGCTCGCGCAGCTCGTCGAGGCCGTTGACGTCGAGCGTGACCGTGGCCAGGTTCTCCGTCAGCAGCGTGTTGACGACGGCGAGCAGCAGGAACGGATCGGTGCCCGGCCGGACGGACAGGTGCTCGTCGGCGAACGCCGCGGTCCTGGTACGCCGCGGGTCGACCACGACCAGCTTGCCGCCACGCTCGCGCAACGCCCGGAGCCGGCGGGGGAAGTCGGGTGCGGCGCACAGGGAACCGTGTGACTCCATGGGGTTCGCGCCGATGACCAACAGGTAGTCGGTGCGGTCCACGTCGGGCACCGCGATCGCAAACGGGTCGCCGTACAGGTGGCCGCAGGCCACGTGCTTCGGCATGTGGTCGATGGTGCCGGACGAGTAGGTGTTGCGGGTGTTCAGCGACTGGGTCAACGGCATCCGGTACATGAACCCGGCCATCGTGTGGTAGGTCGGGTTGCCGAAGAAGACGGCGACGGCGTCGCGGCCGTGCTTCTCGATGACGCCCGTCAGCCCTCGGTCGACCGCTTCGAATGCCTCGTCCCAGCTGGCCTCCCGCCACTCGTCGCCCTCGCGGATCATGGGCGTCCGCAGGCGATCCGGGTCCTCGTCGAGGCGGCCGAGGCTCGCGCCCTTCGGGCAGATGTAGCCCTTCGAGAACGGGTCCTCCTCGTCACCGCGCACCGACGTGACGTGTCCGGCGTTGTCGAGGTCGATCCGGAGACCGCATACGGCGTCGCAGATGGGACATGTTCGGTGCGCGGTGGTCATCGGCACTCCAATGTGGGGGGTTGCGCGCCCGTGGTGGACAGTTGGACAGTGCGGAAACGCGACCGGTCGGCCAAGCTCAGCTCGGCCGACCGGTGGTTGGCTCCGCTGCGGTGCTCACCGCGAGAACCCGGGTCCCGGTGGGATCCAGCTCCTTCGCCGCCGCGTCGATCGTCTCGACGCGGCGCCCGGCGAGCACGACGTTGGCCCCCGCGTCCACGAGTCGCTTCGCGGTGGCAAGACCTATGCCGCTGCCACCGCCCGTGATGAGGATTGTCTTGCCATCGAAGGCAGCCATGGGGCCAGCATCACCGGCGCCACCGCACGAGGCATCTCCGGCGTTGCGGCGTTCCCCCCTGGTCGGAAGCCGGCAAGGCGCACGGCAATCGGAAAGATGCGCCGCGTGTGTGTCGGGTGCCAACGTCGGTAGCAGTCCACGGGAGGTTAGATGACGACATCGCGAACGCAGGTCTCCGAAAACATGACTGTCGACTACGTGGAGTTCTATGTCGACGATATCGAGAAGAGCCTCGACTGGTTGGTGGACGGTTACGGTTTCGCGGTACGTGCGGTCTCTCCCGACGCCCCGGGGAAGGTGCGGTCGGTCGTGCTCGGGCAGGGTGACATCGACCTGGTGATCACCGAGCCGCTCGAGAGCGACCACCCGGCGAGCGCGTACGTCGACCGGCACGGCGACGGGGTGGCCAACATCGGCCTGCGGGTGCCGGACGCCGCCGCCGCGTTCGCGGAGGCGGTGCGCGCGGGTGCCCGCGCGGTCGCGCCGCCCGCCGAGCGGGACGGCATCGTGACGGCCACGATCATCGGCTTCGGCGACGTGACCCACACTTTCGTGCAGCGCCCGGAGGGCAGTGCGGCGTACGACTCGCACGGGCTCGTCGCGGTCTCCGGCGAAAGCGCCGGCGCTGACACCGGGCTGTCCGAAGTGGACCACTTCGCGGTTGTCGTCGAGCCCGGCCAGCTGGACGGCACGGTCGAGTTCTACCAGCGCACGCTGGACTTCGACCTCACGCTGGCGGAGAAGATCGAAGCGGGCAACCAGGCGATGTTCATCAAGGTCGTGCAGAGCAAGTCGCGCGCCTTCACGTTGACGCTGATCGAGGCCGACGTCTCGTTGGAGGCCGGCCACGTCGACGACTACCTGAAGGACCACGGCGGCCCCGGCGTGCAGCACATGGCCTTCTCCTCGGGCAACATCCTCGACTCGGTGCGCCAGATCGGCGAACGGGGCATCGAGCTGCTGTCCACTCCGGACACCTACTACACGGCGGTGGCCGAGCGGGTCGAGCCGGACCGGCACAGCATCGAGGATCTCCAGGCGCTGAACATCCTGCTCGACGAGGACCACGACGGTCAGCTGTACCAGATCTTCGCGAAGTCCGTGCACCCGAGGAACACGATCTTCCTGGAGGTCATCGAGCGGGCCGGCGCGCACACGTTCGGCAGTTCGAACATCAAGAACCTGTACCAGGCCGTCGAGACACAGCGCAACCAGAGCGGGAACTGACAGCGACGCCACGCGACGCGGAGGAAACATGACTAAGGCAGGCAACGACGACTTCGACGTCGTCGTGATCGGTGGCGGTCCTGGCGGTTCGGCGACGGCCGGACTGTTGGCCAAGCAGGGCCACAAGGTGCTCGTGCTGGAGAAGGAGAAGTTCCCCCGCTACCACATCGGCGAGTCGCTCATCACCGGCTCGATGCCGACGCTGGAGGCGCTGGACCTCCGCGAGCGGCTGGACAAGATGGGCTACGTCCGCAAGTACGGCGGTTCGCTGATGTGGGGCCGCAACCAAGGCACCTGGGACTTCCGGTTCACCGAGGCCTCGGAGTACGAGTACACCTTCCAGGTCCGCCGCGCCGACTTCGACTCGGTGCTGCTGAGCCGGGCCCGCGAGCTCGGCGCGCTGGTCGTCGAGGAGGCCACCGTCCAGGAGGGGATCTTCGACGGCGACCGTGCCGTCGGCGTGCGGTACCTGCGCAAGGGCGACGCCGAGCCGACGACCGCGACCTGCCGGCTGCTGATCGACGCTTCCGGGCAGCAGCACCTGCTCGCGCGCAAGTTCAAGCTCATCGAGTACCACGACGACCTGCGCAACATCGCGGTCTGGGCGTACTTCCAGAACTGCCGGCGCTACGGCGGCACCCGCTGGGGCGACACCCTCACCGAGAACCGCCCGAACGGCTGGTTCTGGTTCATCCCGCTGTCGGACGGCACGGTCAGCGTCGGCTACGTGACGCCCATCGACGAGTTCAAGAAGTCCGGCAAGTCGCTGGAGGAGCTGCACTCCGCGCAGCTCGCCGCGGCCGACGAGATCACGTCGCTCACCGAGGGCGCCACCCGGGTCAGCGGGTACCGCACGATCAAGGACTGGTCCTACACCTGCTCGCGGTTCTACGGGCCGGGCTGGGCGCTGGTCGGTGACGCGGCCGCGTTCATCGACCCGCTGCTCTCGACCGGGGTCGGCCTCGCCCTGCGCGGCTCGCTGGGCCTCGCCGAGACCGCCGACCTGGCGCTGCGCAACCCGGAGCAGGAGGGCGAGCTGTTCGAGCGCTACGAGCGCAACTACCGCGAGTTCCTCGAGTCGCTGCTGGAGTTCGTCCGCTTCTTCTACGACCGCACCAAGTCCAAAGAGGACTACTGGGACGCGGCGCAGCAGAGCATCGACCCCCGGCGCCTGCGGCCGCGCAAGATCGACTTCGCCCGGATGCTGTCCGGGGTGTCGGGCACGCGCGACATCTTCGACGGACCGTTGGCACTCAAGGCGTTCCGGGACACCGACGCGCCCGACGCGCCCGACACGCCGACCGAGCTGGCCAGCTAGTCGCCCGTGACGGCGCCAGAGACAGGTAATGGGAGCGCATCGATGGAGTCAACCTCAATTCCCCCGCGGTTCGCCGAGCAGGTCGCGCGGACGCCGGACGCGGTGGCCGTGTCGGCCGGCGCGGACCGGCTGACCTACCGGGAGCTGGACGAGCGGGCCAACCAGCTCGCGCACCGGCTCATCGACCTCGGCGTCCGCCAGGACGACCGGGTGGCGGTCCTGTTGGAACGGTCCATCGACCTGGTGGTGGCGATCCTCGCGACCGCCAAGTCCGGCGCCGCGTACGTCCCGGTGCACGAGGGCTACCCGACCGACCGCAGGCAGTGGGTGGTCGACCACTCGGCCGCGGTGGTGCTGCTGGCCGACACCGCCATGCGGGACGGCGGCCTGCCGACCGGCGTGCCGACCGTGGTCGTCGACGACGACCCGGCCACCGCGGAGCTGCCCCCAACCGACCCCGCGGTGCCGATCCACCCGGACCAGTTGGCGTACGTGATCCACACGTCCGGCTCCACCGGCCACCCCAAGGGCGTCGCGGTGACCCACCGGGACGTGGTGCGGCTCATCTTCGATCCACAGTGGACGGTGGAGCGGCACGCGCGGGTGCTGATGGTGGCGCCGTACGCGTTCAACGTGTCCACCTACGAGATCTGGATGCCACTGCTGCACGGCGGCCAGATCGTCGTCGCGCCGCCGGGGAACCTGTCGCCGGCGACGCTGGGCACCCTGGTCGTCGAGGAGCGGATCACCGGAATCCACCTGACGGCGGGCCTGTTCCGGGTCCTCGCGGAGGAGGCTCCGGAGACCCTCACCGGGCTGAGCGAGATCCTGACCGGTGGCGACGTGATCGCGCCCGGCGCGGTGCGTCGCGTGCTGGACGTCTGCCCCGACATCGTGATCAGGGCGATGTACGGCGCGACGGAGGCCACGCTGTTCTCGGCGCACCACCCGCTGATGGCCGACTTCCGGCCCGGCATGGTGGTGCCGGTCGGGGACGCGCTCAGCGACGTCACGATCCACATCCTCGACGAGCGGCTCGCGTCGGTCCCGACCGGCGTCGAGGGGGAGATCTACATCTCCGGCCGGGGTGTCGCGCGTGGTTACCTCGACAGCACGGAGCTGACGGCGGAGCGGTTCGTCGCGGACCCGTTCAGAGGGTCGGGCGCCCGAATGTACCGGACCGGCGACCTGGCCCGCCGCAACTACGACGGCCTGATCGAGTTCGTCGGCCGGGCGAACAGCCAGGTGAAGATCCTCGGTTTCCGGATCGAGCTGGCCGAGGTGGAGGCCGCGCTGGCCGGCTTCCCCGGCATCGCGCACGCCGTCGTCGTGGTGCGTGAGCTGGAGTTGGGGGAGAAGCGGCTGGTCGGCTACGTCGTGCCGGAGGCGGGTGACGTCGACCTCGGTGCGCTGCGCGCGCATGCCAGGGGCACGCTGCCCGACTACATGGTGCCGGCCGCGGTCGTCCAGCTCGACTCCCTTCCGTTGACCGCCAACGGAAAGCTCGACCGCAGGGCGATGCCGGAGCCCGACTTCGACACCGTCTCGAGCTACCGGGCGCCGGAGACGCCGCGGCAGGAAGCGCTCTGCGCGATCTTCAGCTCGGTGCTCGAGGTGCCCAAGGTCGGCATCGACGACAGCTTCTTCGACCTCGGCGGCCAGTCGCTGCAGGCGATGCGGCTGCTCGGCCGGATCAGGGCCGAGCTGGGTATCGACCTGCTGATCAACGTGCTGTTCGACGTCCCGACAGTGGCCGGGCTGGCCATGCACATCGACGGCGAGGCAGCCGCGGCCGCCTGAGCCGGGAGGATGAGGAGCAGATGAGCAACCCATTCGAGGTGCCGGGCACCAACTACACCGTCCTGCGCAACGACGAGAACCAGCACTCGCTGTGGCCCGCGTTCGCCGAGGTGCCCGACGGCTGGACCGTCGTGTACGGGCCGGACCGCCGCGAGGACTGCATGTCCTACGTTCGGGAGAACTGGGTGGACCTGCGTCCACGCAGCGTCGCCCAGTTCGTCGCCGAACACGCCGGCGACCGCTGACGCGACGGAGTGCACCCGTCCACTGTGGTCACTCGACCGGACTCGGTCGAGTGACCGGCCGGCGCGCGCCGAGCAAACCGACCCGCCAGTGACAGTCATCCGTGGCTGCCTGGCGGGTCGTTCGTTTCCGGGAGTTTCTTCCGCACGTACAGAGATGTCCTCGTCCCCGTACCGGTCAATGATCGTACCCAGCAAAAGACCCATCACTGTCAAATGGACCTGGGAGGCGACGTGACTGCGCTTACCTTAGAGCGGCTCACAAAACTGATGGCGGAGTGCGGCGACCGGGATCCCGCGGCAGAACAGGAGCTCGACGAGAGCATCGGGAACGTCTCCTTCGAGGAGCTCGGGTTCGACTCGCTGTCCTTGTTCAACACCTGTGTGCAGATCGAGGACGGCTATCCCGTCAAACTCTCCCTGGACGACGTGCTCGCCGCGGAGACACCGAACTGCTTACTTGATTTGGTCAACCAAAACTTAGGCCGCAGCGTCTAACGCCGGGGCGGCGGTTGGAGATCTCATGTGTGGAATCGCGGGCTGGGTTGACTTCAGTCGGGATCTGTCCAAGGACGAGACCACGATTCGGGCGATGACCAGGACGCTCGAGAACAGGGGGCCCGACGCGGAAGGGATCTGGTCCGACCGACACGTCGCCCTGGGACATCGCAGGCTCGCCGTGATCGACATCGTCGGCGGCGCGCAGCCCATGGAGGCCATCGAGAACGGCCGGCACCTGTCAGTCGTCACCTTCTCCGGTGAGATATTCAACTTTCGTGAGCTGCGCGCCGAGCTGCGCACTCGCGGCCACCAGTTCCGCACCCGGAGCGACACCGAGGTGCTGCTGAACTCCTATCTGGAATGGGGAGTGGGGTTCGTCGACCGGCTGCTGGGCATGTACGCCTTCGCGATCTGGGACAACCGCCGCGAAGAGCTGATCATGGTCCGCGACCGCATGGGCGTGAAACCCCTGTTCTACATGGAGACGCCGCACGGCGTCCTTTTCGGCTCGGAGCCCAAGGCCATCCTGGCGAACCCCATGGCGCCGCGTCGCACCGACGCGGACGGGCTCTGCGAAGTGCTGGACATGGTGAAGACGCCGGAGCAGACCGTCTACGTCGGGATGCGCGAGGTACGGCCCGGCCACCTCGTCCGCGTCAACGCGGGCGGACTGGTCAACCAGCGCTACTGGTCGCTGGAGGCCCGTCCCCACACGGACAGCCTCCCCGACACGATCGGCCATGTCCGCGGTCTGCTCGAGGACATCGCCTACCGCCAGCTCGTGGCCGACGTGCCCCTGTGCTCGCTGCTCTCCGGCGGGCTCGACTCCTCCGCGGTCACCGCGCTGGCGGCGAAGATCCTTGGTCGCGACCAGGTCCGGTCGTTCTCGGTCGACTTCACCGGGGCGGAGGGCAACTTCCAGGCCGACGCGGTCCGGGGTTCCACGGACGCGCCGTTCGCCAAGGAGCTGGCCGAGTTCGTCAGCTCCCGCCACACCGAGATCCTGTTGGAGAGCCAGAACCTCGTCGACCCCGCGGTGCGCGCGGCCGTCCTGTACGCGGCCGACCGGCCCCCCGCCTACTGGGGCGACATGTGGCCGTCGCTGTACCTGCTGTTCCGCGCGATCCGGCTCACCTCGACGGTCGCCCTGTCCGGCGAGTCGGCGGACGAGCTGTTCGGCGGGTACCGGTGGTTCCACAACCCCAACGCCATCAAGGCCGACACGTTCCCGTGGCTCACGTCCGGCTCGTCGCGCTACTTCGGCGGTCTCGGCCTGTTGGACAAGGGTCTGGTGGAGAAGCTCGACCTGCCGGAGTACCGCAGGCAGCGCTACTCGGAGGCGATGGCCGAGGTCCCGGTGCTGCCGGGTGAGCCGGCCAAGGACCGGCGGATGCGGGAGATCACCTACCTGAACCTCACGCGGTTCGTGCAGACACTGCTCGACCGCAAGGATCTGATGAGCATGGCCGTCGGTCTCGAGGTCCGGGTGCCGTTCTGCGACCACCGGCTGATCGAGTACGTCTTCAACGCGCCGTGGGAGATGAAGACCTTCGACGGCAAGGAGAAGAGCCTGCTGCGGGCCGCGGTCGCGGACCTGTTGCCGACGTCGATCCTGGAGCGGGTGAAGACCCCGTACCCCGCCACCCAGGACCCGCGGTACGAGACCGCGTTGCGGTTGGAACTGCAGGAGGTCCTCGCGGACTCGGACGCGCCGGTTCGCCCGCTGCTCGACCTCGACAAGGCTCGTGCCATCGCGGCAAGGGAGACCGGCGCGGTGAGTCGGGCTTACGACCGGGGGAGCCTCGAGATGGCGTTGTGGCTCAACCGCTGGCTCAGTTCCAACGACGTCATGCTGGACCTGTGACCCGGCATGGCGGTCACGAGAGGAGTGCGTCCCGTGGAAGACAAGGACGTCAGCCATGTGCAGATCCTGCCGAAGGCGTTGGTGCACAAGGACGGTTTCGACGACGTGTTCCTGACCAGCTTCGCGGTTCGTGGACCGCGTGAGTCGGTGCTCGGCGCGACGTTGCCGAGATCTCACGGTTTCTACTGTGAGTTTCCGGTCAGCAACCGCGCGCCGGACCTCGCGACGCTGATCGAGATCTGCCGGCAGGCCTGCTTCGTCGTCGCCCACGAACAGTTCGACGTGCCACTCGGCGGCGCCGCCGACGCCAAGTTCCTGATGCGGGAACTGGCCGGGGAGTTCGTCGACACCAGCCCGTTCGACACCGATGAACCGGTCAACGTCGCGGTCGACTGCGAGGTCGAGCACGTGGCGCGGCGGGCCGGGCAGATCTCCGCCCTGGTCTGGGTTTTCACGGTGCGGGTCGGCGAGGTGGTCGTCGGCCGGGCCCGGATGGCGCAGACGCTGATGAGCAGGACCGTGTGGGGACTGATGCGCAGCCGGCTGCGGAACGAGCGTGGGTTGCCGACGCGGATGGCCGAGGTGCGCCCGCCGGGGCCCAGCGAGCTGGCGCCTGCCGAGGTCGGGCGGCTCAACCCGGACAATGTCCTGCTCACCGCCGTCAGCGAGGCCGGCGGCGGCTACGAGGCAATGGTACGGGCGGACCTGAGCCACCCCGTGATGTTCGACCACCCCGCCGACTACATCTTCGCGATGGTCCAGTTGGAGGCGAGCCGGCAGCTGGCCCTGGTGGCCGCGTCGCGGCGACTCGACCTGCCGGCGACGCGGCTGGAGATGTGCGGGGTCACGGCGGAGTACCTCGCGGTCGCCGAGTTCGACCTGCCGACCACCCTGCAAGCCAGGTTCTCCGTGCCGGACGCCGACGAGCCGCACCTCCGGCTCGACATCGACGCCACCCAGCAGGGCAGGCGGGTTTCGACCTTCGGGCTGTCCGTCCGGCCCGCGGCCGGCCCGCGTTCCTGACCTGACCACCCTCTTCCCCGGCCGGGCACCCGGTTCGGGCACCACACGCAGAGAAAGACAACGTGCATGTTGGACCGGCGTCGATTACTCACCCTGGGCGGGATCACTGCGGGCACCGTTGTTGGCGGGGCCTTGATACTCCCACCGGGGCCGACCTCAGCAACGTCATCTCCCCCCGCCGGCCACAGCGGCCATCCCACCGGGCACGAGCCGGTGGCCCGGAGGCAAGCAGCCCGTCCAGTAACCCCGTTCAGCCGGCGAATGCCGGTGCCACGGGAGCTGTCCCCGACACGAACGCGGGACGGCATCGACATCTACCAGATTCCCATACAGGCGGCCGAGGCCGAGTTCCGTGCGGGGCACCCCACTCCCGTCCGCACCTACGGCGGACGGTTCGTCGGCCCCACCATCCGCGCCAAGACCGGCCGGCCGGTGCGGATCACCTTCGCCAACCAGCTCGACGTCGCGTCGAACGTGCACCTGCACGGGGGGCACGTCCCGACGATCAGCGACGGCCACCCGATGGACGTCATCGCCCCCGGGCAGAGCCGCACCTACGACTACCCGAACAGCCAGCAGGGCGCGACGCTCTGGTACCACGACCACGCGCACCACCTCGAGGCCGAGAACGTCTACTACGGACTGCACGGCTTCTACATCATCGAGGACGACGCCGAGCGCGACCTCAACCTGCCGACCGGCGAGTTCGACGTCCCGATCATGCTCCGGGACGCCCAGCTCGACGCGAACGGCGACCTCGTCTTCCCGAGTATGAACCCGAGGGACCGCACCACGATCCTGGCCAACGGCGTGGTGACGCCACACTTCGAGGTGGCCGCGCGCAAGTACCGGTTCCGGTTCCTCAACAGTGCCAACGACCGGATCTTCCGCCTCACGCTGGGCGGCGCCGACCTGACGCAGATCTCCTCCGACGGCGGGTTGTTGCCGGCGCCGGTGCGGCGCAACGAGATCGTGCTCGGTTCCGCGGAGCGCACCGACGTCGTGATCGACTTCTCCCGCCACCCGGTCGGCTCGCACCTGGTGCTCTACGACGTGAGCGGCCCGGTGCTCCGGTTCGACGTGACGCGCACGGCGACCGATCGAAGTAGCGTGCCCGCCCGGCTGCGGCCACTGCCCGCCCTGCCCTCCGCCATCGTCGAGCGCGACGTCGTGTTCAAGTTCGACGTTTCCGGGGCGGCCCCGGTCGGCATGATCAACAGCGTGGCCTACGACGACCCGAACCGGGTGGACTTCAAGGTCAAACGCGGCACGACGGAGATCTGGCGAGTCCGCAACGACGACGTCGAGTTGGCCGCACCCCACACGTTCCACATGCATCTCGAACAGTTCCGGGTCCTCGACCGCAACGGCGCGCCCCCGACACCGGACGACGCCGGCCGCAAGGACACGGTTTTCGTCGGACCGGGCGAGACCGTGCGGGTGCAGGTGACCTTCACCGAGTTCCTCGGCAAGTACGTCTATCACTGCCATTACCTGGAACATTCGGCGTTGGGGATGATGGCCCAGATGGAGATCGTCGAGTAACGCCCAGCGTGGGCCTGGTCTGCCCTGAAAGGGCGCGTTCGGGACGTTCAGTGACCCGAACGCGCCTTTCGGGGCACCCGTCGGCCGTCGCCTCCGGGCCGTCGTGGTGGCGGATGGTGAGCCAGCCCGCAGGGTGGCAGTTGGCGGAGCACGCCGGCGACCTCAACGAGAGCGTCCACAGTGTCGGCGTGCGGCGCCAATACCGCCGACGAAGCGAGAGAACGCGCGATCGTCCCCGGGGTAACCAAACGGCGGACCAGCCCCAGTAGGGACCGGTCCGCCGCGAGAAGAAACTCAGCGCGGGGCAACCGCCACCGCACGCACCTTCGCACTGACCACCCGACGGTCCTCCCGGTTGGCGAGCCACACCGCGATGGGCGCGGTCATCGCCGTGGAGACCAGCGCCATGATCACCAGCATGGTGAACATGGTCGGCGACAGCACTCCGAGATCCAGTCCGGCGTTGAGCACGACCAGCTCGGTGAGACCACGGCAGTTCATCAGCGTGCCGATCCGCAGCGACCGGTTCCAACTCTCGCCGGCACTGCGAGCCGCCATCGCCGCGCCACCGAGCTTGCCGACCACCGCGACCAACAGAATCGCCCCGGTCCACAGCCACAACGTGGCGTCGGCGGCGAGGAGCCCGATGTCCGTGCGCAGTCCGCTGAACGCGAAGAACAGCGGCAGCAGCAGTGCGGCGGTGATCCCGCCCGTGTTCTGGTGCAGCCACGACTCGACGGCGTTGCCGCGCGGGAAGACCAGGCCGAAGATGAAGGCGCCGAACATCGCGTGCACGCCGATCCACTCGGTGGCCATCGCGCACAGCAGCACCCCGACCACGGCCAGCGGGGCGAAGCGCCGCAACGACGAGGCACTCGTCCGGCCGACGAGCTTGGCCAGCAGCGGACGGGCCACGAAGAACAGCGCCGCCGTGAACGTCGCGGCCAGCGCGACGGTCAGCAGCACACCGGTGATCGACGACGCGGTGACCAACGCGACCACCAGCGCGAGCAAACACCACGCGGTGACGTCGTCGACCACCGCGCAGGTCAGCGCGACCACGCCGACCTCACTGCGGAACATGCCGGTGTCCTTCAGGATCCGGACGAGCACCGGCAGCGCGGTCACACTCATCGACACGCCGATGAACAGCGCGAAGGCGAGGAACCCGACGTCCTGCGGCGCGAACTTGACGTACGCGAGGGCGGCGAGCCCGACGCCGAGCACGAACGGCACCGCGATGCTGACATGGCTCACCACCACGGCAAGGTGTCCCCGGCCGCGCAGCAACTTCGTGTTCAGCTCGAGCCCGGTCAGGAACACGAACAGCACAACTCCCACCTGTGCCAACACGTTCAGCTGGGGCAGTATGTCCGCCGGGATCACCGCGGCCGCGCCTTCCGGCCACACCGCGCCGAACACCGACGGGCCGAGCAGGATGCCAGCGGCGATCTCGCCGATCACCGGCGGCTGGCCGATCCGCTGCACCAGCCACCCGGCCGCCTTGCACGCGGCGACCACCACCGCGATCGCCAACAACAGATGGGCGAGCGGGTGCCCGGCGACAGCCGTCGCCGACGGTGTCGCGGAGCCCGACTCGTTGTCCGCGGTGAGCACCACGATGGTGAGCATTACGGGCACCACGACCATGAGGCTGTAAATGCCCACGACGCGCAGTATCTTCCTGGAATCGCGTTCCGCCATTAACTATCTCCCGTCGCGTGCCGTCAATTCAACAGCGAACAGCTACCGAATCATCGTGGTTCCATTGTCGCCTCAGAATTGCCGGCAAACCCTCTCCTGCAATGCGCTTTCACGCTCCGGACAGACGGCTGGCCGGACCGTTGAGCACGGTCCGGCCAGCCGGGGGAGCCCGCGTCGCCACGGGGAGGGGTTACGCGTCCACCGCGACGGGTTGTCGGCGACGCGACCGGCCGAACCGCCGCATCACCGGCGTTCACGTCGTGGCGCGACCGGATGGGTCGTTCACTCGCTCAGGGCGGCCTCGATCTCGAGGTGAATTTCCACCTTGTCGCCCATGATGATCTTGGTGCCCTCGGCCGCGATGCCGAAGCTGACCCCGAAGTCACTGCGCATGATCGACGTGCGCCCGTCGAAGCCGACGCGCTGCTCGCCCTGCAGACCCGTCGGGTCCACACCGAGGAACTCCAGCTCGATCTCCACCGCCTTGGTCATGTCGCGGATCGTCAGATCACCGGTGAGCACCCAGGTCTCGCCGGCCGCGCGCACGCCCGTGCTGGCGAACGTCATCTTCGGGGTCTGCTCGATGTCGAAGAAGTCCTTGGTGCGCAAGTGGTTGTCCCGCATGTTGTTGCCGGTGTCCACCGACGACAGCTCGATCGTCGCCGTCACGGCGGACTCCTCCGTCGTCGCTCCGATCACGATCTCGCCGGAGAACTCGGTGAACCGGCCACGGACGCGGCTCATCAGGTGCCGCACAGCGAATCCAACCGTCGAGTGAGCGGGGTCGATCACCCACGTGCCGGCAACCACCCCCGGCAGCGCACTCTGACCGGTCGAGTTGACTACAGCCTCGCTCACAATACCTCCTAGATACGATCATCATGTCGAGATACGCGCCGGTCAGACGGTCGGCCGTCCTGTTCGACGAAGTCCGCCCCCCCGGCGCGCCCGCCGGCGTAACAGCCAGCGGTCTCCTTACTCTCACATCCTTGACAGTGACCAGCGACAAGGCATCTTCCAAAATGCGCTGTCGGTCCATTGGGCCCAGTCCGATACGCCGAGTTTCCGCACGTCCCGACGTGGCCGGGGCAACGCGGCGGATAATCCACGTCTTTCGATCACGGCCGCGCGAGGCGCGGCGGCTAGCGTGTTGGCACGAAAGCCGACGACAAGCAGGAGGCAGGAACGGGCGGGATGGTGCAGATCAGTCTGTCGATGTCCCTCGATGGGTTCATCACGGGAAAGAATCCCACGGTGGAAGATCCGCTCGGCGGGGCGGACGACATTATCCGCCCGGGTGGCCGGCGAGACCACGTTCACGTTCGTGCCGGACGTCGAGACCGCGGCGCCGAACAACGGCAAGCTAGAAGGTGCGGCCGCGCCCGCCGTGTCCGACCCTGGCAGGACATAGCCGTCTCGGGTCCAGGCACGAGACGACAACGCGAGCGGACGCGAGCAGGACGTCTCGACCGGGGCGCGTGCCGAAAACTTGCGGACGCACCTTTCCGCGACGAGCAGACAGGAGCCGCACATGGCTGGCGACGGCTGGAAAGTGGTCATGAACCAGGACGGGGTCACCATTTCGAGTGACCTCTTCCAATTAACCACCAACTCCACGACCCAACTGGAGAACGTGGTCACTGAGCTGCAGAGCGTCACCCAGGGCGCCTATGGCCAGTACTGCGGTCTCTCCAGGGCCTCCGAGATGATCGGGGAACGGTGGAGTCTGCTGATCCTGCGGGATCTGCTGGTGAGCCCGAAGTCCATGGAGGAGCTGCGCGCGGGCCTGCCGCGGATCTCCGCCAGCGTGCTCGCCATGCGGCTGCGGGAGATGGAGTTCAGCGGTGTGGTCCACCGACAGGACGCCATGCGGGGGCTGGACCAGGCCGTCTACGAGCTCACCGAGTACGGCCGGGCGGTGGAGGACGTCTTGCTGGCGCTGAGCAGGTGGGGTGCGATGGCGCTGGCCGCCCCGCGCCCGGAGGACATCCTCACCGAGGACTCGATGGTGATGGCGCTGCGCTCGACGTTCCGCGTCGAGGCGGCACTCGATCTCGCGGTCGGCTTCGAGCTGCACGTCGGCGAGGTCGTGGTGCACGCCGTCGTGGACCACGGCGACCTCATGGTCAACGCGGGCCCCCTGCCCAACGCGGACCTCATCATCGAGTCGGGCACGGTCCTGAAGGGCTTGATCAGCGGCGCGGTGACCGTCGCGGACGCCATCGCGAGCGGCGAGGTGAAGGTGACCGGTGACAGCAAGCTGCTGGACACCTTCGTCGACCTGTTCCACCTGCCGTCCGCGCCGGCGCCGCTGCTGAGCGTGAACGGCTGACGGAAACGACAAAAGGCCCGCGCCACGGCGCGGGCTTTTGTCGTGCCCTTTCACGGCTCGTTTCCCGCACCACGGCGCGGGGGCTTTGTCGTGCTCATTTTATTTCCCGGTCTCCCGCCCGCCGCGAACACAGCATTCGTAAGGATGTCCGGCCCCGGTGGCCGGTGTGATGCTCAATGCCGACCCACGTTCGGGAAGGGATGAACAGGACATGACAGCCGCAAGGAGTGCGCCACTTAACGGCTACCCGTCCCCGCCAGAGCCAGGGCTGACGCCGGATGATGTCGTCGCCCGTGCGAAGAAGATCGCGGCGACGCTCGTCGATCGGCAGCTCGAGACCGAGCAGCGGGGGTACTACGCGCTGGACACGCACAACGAGTTCCTCGGCGCCGGTCTGTACCGGCTCCTGGTGCCGCGGCGCTACGGCGGTTACGAGTTCGGCCTCAGCACGTACGTGCGGGTGGTGTCCACGCTCGCCCGCGGCTGCCCGTCGACGGCGTGGATGTACACCTTCGGCGCTTCGCACGCTCTGCTGGCCGGCGCGCTGTTCGAGGAGCCGGCACAGGACGAGCTGTTCGCCGGGGGCGACTTCATCTGCCCGGCCACGGTCGCGCCGGTCGGGTTCGCCGAGCGGGCCGACGACGGCGGCTGGATCGTCGACGGCGTCTTCCGCTACTGCTCCGGCTCGCCGTACGCCACACACTTCATCGGCCACACCCTCGTGGCGGGCGCGAACGGCGAGCCGCCGGAGCCGATGATGTTCGCCGTGCCGCGTGACCAGTGGCGGCGGCTCGACGACTGGGGCGCGCAGCTGGGCCTGAAGGGCAGCGGCTCGCACAGCGTCGCGATCGAGAAGGCGCACATCCCCGCGCACTTCGCGCTGCCCGGCACGCACATGGGCCGCACGAGCGTCGTCGACGGCACCGTCGGGCACGAGCTGCACGGCAACCCCATGTACGCCGGCGGCGTGCTGAGCTCGCTGCAGTTCCACCTCGCCGCGCTGTCGGTCGGCATGGCCACCGGCGCCCTCGACGCCTACGCCGAACTGATGCGCGACCGGATGACGCTCTTCCCGCCCATCACCGTCCGCGCCGAGGACCCGGACTACCAGGTCCACTACGGCGAGGCGGCGGGCCGGATCGCGGCCGCCCAGGCGGCGCTCACAGACGCCGTGCGGCAGTGGGAGGAGACGGCCGCGCTCGGCCCGGGCGCGTTCACCCGTGAGGTGGATCTTCGGCTGTCCACCATCAGCCGCGAGGTCATCCGGCTGTGCTGGAGCGCGGTGTCCGACCAGATGTTCCCGACCGCAGGGTCGAGCGCGGTCCGCGCGGGCGCCAGGATCGAGCGGGTCTGGCGGGACATGTCGACCCTGCACAGCCACGCCGGCGTGAGCATCTTCCTGGCCAGCGTGGCCAACCGGGAGCTCGCCAAACTGGTCTTCGACGTGGCGAGCTGACCATGCCAGCACAGGAGGGCAGTGACCCGGTGACCGAGCAGACCCGGCCGCTCACCGGCGCCGAGTACATCGACAGCCTGCGTGACGACCGCGAGATCTACCTGTACGGCGAGCGGGTCAAGGATGTGACCGAGCATCCCGCGTTCCGCAACCCGGTGCGGATGACCGCCCGGCTCTACGACGCGCTGCACGACCCGGAGCACCGGGACGTGCTCACCACGGCCACCGACGCCGGCGGCCCCGGCGGCTACACCCACCGCTTCTACACCACGCCGCACAGCGCGGAGGACCTCGTCGCCGACCAGCAGGCGATCGCCGCGTGGGCGCGGATGAGCTACGGCTGGATGGGCCGCAGTCCCGACTACAAGGCGTCGTTCCTCGGCACTCTCGGGGCGAACGCCGACTTCTACAGCCCCTTCGCCGACAACGCGCGGCGCTGGTACAAGGAGTCGCAGGAGAAGGTCCTGTACTGGAACCACGCGATCGTGCACCCGCCGGTGGACCGGGACCGGCCGCCGGACGAGGTCGCCGACGTGTTCGTCCACGTGGAACGCGAGACGGACAACGGGCTGATCGTCAGCGGGGCGAAGGTCGTGGCGACCGGGTCGGCGTTGACCCACTACAACTTCATCGCCCACTACGGGCTGCCGATCAAGGACCGCAAGTTCGCCCTCGTGGCCACCGTGCCGATGGACGCGCCGGGGATGAAGCTGATCTGCCGCCAGTCCTACACGGCCTCGGCCGCGTTGACCGGCAGCCCGTTCGACTACCCGCTGTCGTCCCGGTTGGACGAGAACGACACCATCCTGGTGCTGGACAAGGTGCTCATCCCGTGGGAGAACGTCTTCATCTACGGTGACGTCGCCAAGGTCGGCATGTTCACCGGGCAGTCCGGGTTCATCGAGCGGTTCACCTTCCACGGCTGCACCCGGCTCGCGGTGAAGTTCGAGTTCCTCGCCGGCCTGTTGGCCAAGGCGCTGGAGATCACCGGGGTCAGCGACTTCCGCGGTGTGCAGTCGAGACTGGGTGAGGTGCTCGCCTGGCGGAACCTGTTCTGGGCGTTCTCCGACGCGGCGGCCCGCAACCCGGTGCCGTGGCGCGACGGATCGGTGCTGCCCAACCCGCGCTACGGCATGGCGTACCGCTGGTTCTCCCAGCTCGGCTACGCGCGGATGCGTGAGATCGTCCTGCAGGACGTCGCGAGTGGACTGATCTACCTGAACTCCAGCGCGAAGGACTTCCAGAACCCGGAGATCCGGCCGTACCTGGACCAGTACCTGCGTGGCTCGCACGGCGTCGACGCGGTGGAGCGGGTGAAGGTGATGAAGCTCTTGTGGGACGCGGTCGGCACCGAGTTCGGTGGCCGGCACGAGCTCTACGAGCGCAACTACGCCGGCAACCACGAGAACACCCGTGTGGAGCTGCTGTTCGGGCAGATGGGCGACGGGCAGTTGGACAGCTACAAGGAACTCGTCGACAAATGTCTCGGCGAGTACGACCTCGACGGCTGGACGGTGCCCGATCTCTCCTCGTTCGACGACCTCGGTGCGCTCGGCCGGGGCATGCTAGGCGGCTGATCGCGGTCAGGTTCCTTGCGCCACAAAGTAACCCGCATGTCAGGAGATGCGTCGCCCGCTCCCGACGAGGCAGTCTCGAAAGAGAGCATCCGGCCCGGCCTCGCGCGACCTGGTGTTCGTTCCCGTCCGTTTTCCGTTGGTTGGAGGATATCTTGGCCACCACGATCCCAGCGCGCGAGGAACTCGTGCGCAAGGCGTCGGAACTGACCCCGCTGCTGCGCAAGCACGCGAACTGGGTCGAGGAGAACCGCAGGCTGCACGACGAGACGATCGAGGCGCTTGCCGACGCCGGTGTGTTCAAGTTCCGGCGGCCCAAGCACTACGGCGGGTACGAAGTGGACAGTCGGACGCTGACCGACGTCGGCGCCGAGCTCGGCCAGGGGTGCGGATCCACCTCATGGGTCGCGTCGGTGTACTGGATCCCGACCTGGATGGCCTGCCAGTTCCCAGACGAGGTGCAGGACGAGGTGTTCGCCACCCCGGACGTGCGGGTGTGCGGGACGCTGAGCCCGTCGGCGATGGCCGCCCCGACCGACGGCGGCATCATCGTGAACGGCAAATGGGGCTTCATCAGCGGCGCGCACCACGCGCACTGGCAGGAGGTCATCGCGATCCTGGTCCCGCCGGACGGCGAGCCGTACCCGGTCATGGCGCTGGTGCCGATGTCGGACCTGCTGATCGTGGACGACTGGCACACGTCGGGCCTGCGCGGCACCGGCAGCGTCAGCACGGTGGCGAGGGACCTGTTCATCCCGCAGGAGCGGATCCTGCCGCTGCCGGCCATCCTGCAGGGTCAGATCGCCTCCCAGCGCAACGCGAACTCGCCGGTCTACCGCTCGCCGCTGCTGCCGGTCGCCTCCGCGGCGTCCGTCGGAACCATCGTCGGCATGGCGAAGGGCGCGCAGCAGGCCTTCCTGAACAGGCTGTCCGACCGAAAGATCACCTACACCGCCTACGAGAGCCAGCGCGAGGCGCCGATCACCCACTTCCAGATGGCCGAGGCGACGATGAAGGTCGACGAGGCCGAGTTCCACGCGCACCGCCTGGCGACCCTGGTGGACACCAAGGCCGAGGAGGGCGCCGAGTGGAAGCTCGAGGAGCGCGCCAGGTCGCGTGCCGACGTCGGCGCGGTGGTCCGGCTGGCCAAGGAGGCGGTGGACATCTTCGCCACCGGCAGCGGCGGCTCGTCCATCTACAGCGGGATCCCCATCCAGCGGATCAACCGGGACGTCCAGGCGGTCAACCAGCACGCGCTGATGCACCCGAACACGAACACCGAACTCTACGGCCGGGTGCTGTGCGGTCTCGAGCCGAACACGCTCTACATCTGACCCGGTTCGTCGACCACCAGAAGGGAAACCAGCATGAGCACCGATTCGGACGCAGCCGCGATCGCCGCCCTGACACAGAAGATGGTGGCCGGGTGGGCCTACGGGGAAGCGGACACGATCGCCAGCCTGTTCGTCGACGACGGCACCATGATCCTGGCCGGCGCGTTCTGCAACGGCCGCGACGAGATCCGCGACTACTTCGCGAAGGCGTTCGAGGGCAAGTACAAGGGCACTCAGGTGACCGGCAAGCCGATCAGCATCCGGGCGCTCGGCCCGGACGTGGCGATCCTGCTGAGCAACGGCGGTGTGCTCGAGGCCGGTGAGACCGAGGTGTCGGAGAGCGGTGCGATCCGCGCCTCCTGGCTGGTGGTCCGGACGGACGGCGGGTGGCGGCTGGCCGCGTACCAGAACACCCCGCGCCACGACGTGCACGAGACCGGCAGCGGCACCGCGGAGCGCGCCGCCTGACACCGAGACGATGCATGGGCCGTTGTCCGTCCGAGCGGACAACGGCCCATCCGGTCGTTGCCTTCTTGTGTTGTGGGCCATCCCGTGCCACCGGCTGAAAGGGCACGGTCGAAGTGGGACGGGACCCCGCCGTAATACATGCTTGACGTGCAAGTATGGAAACCTCGTACCGACCAGGACGTGTCGGGTCGCTTCCGTACGAGCAAGGGCGGCGGTGTTGCGGGATTTCGATTTCGCCGCCTTACCGGAAGAGGGAGTGGACTGACTGACATGACTGGGTATTACGAGTTGCGGCACCAGGTCGGGTTCGAGGAGACAAATTTCGTCGGCAACGTGTACTACGTCAACTACCTGCGTTGGCAAGGCCATTGCCGGGAGCGGTTCCTGATAGAGGAGGCGCCCGAGGTGTTGGCCGAGATCATGGACGACGATCTGAAGTTGTTCACGCTGAAGGCCAGCTGTGAGTTCTTCGCGGAGATCACGGCGTTCGACCAGTTGTCGGTGCGGATGCGGCTCGATGAGCTGACCCAGACCCAGATCCTGTTCAGTTTCGACTACGTGCAGATCAAGGACGGGCAGGAAAGCCTGGTCGCGCGGGGGGAGCAGCGGATCGCGTGTATGCGCGGACCCAACAACGCCACCGTGCCGACCCGGGTGCCCGCACAGTTGCTCGAGGCGCTGGCCCCGTACACCACGGCAGCCGCCGAGCCGACCAGGCAGACAACGGGGAGGTCGACGTGACCAGCGAACGCCACCTGACGCCGTTGCCCTCACCGGAGTTGTTGCCGACGGCCTCTCCGAAGGTGCTGCGGGACGTCATGTCCAACTTCGCCACCGGGATCACCGTGCTCACCGCCGCAGGGGACCACTGCCACGGCATGACCGCGAACGCCTTCAGCTCGGTGTCGCTGGAGCCACCGATGGTGTTGTGCTGCATCGCCCGCACCGCGCAGATGCACGAGGCGATCCTGCGCACCCGCCACTTCGGCGTGAGCGTCCTCAGCGCGGAGCAGGAGCACCTGGCGCGTTACTTCGCCAGCAAGAACCGGCCGCGCGGCATGGCCCAGTTCGACCAGGTCGAGTGGTTCCCGGCGCGCCGCAGCGGCGCGCCGCTGCTGGCCGGTTCCCTTGCCTGGCTGGAATGCGAGCTCGCCGAGGTCTATCACGGCGGCGACCACTCGATCTTCCTGGGCACCGTGCTGGACGCGGCCCGGCGGTCGGGCGACGCGCTGCTGTTCTTCGGCGGCGGTTTCCACCAGGGGATGCCTTCGCCGCGCAGTGCTTGACCCGTACCGGAGGTCTCCCATGTTGGTGAGCCGCGCTCCTCGGGACGGGTCACCGGGTCCGGTTGCTCGCCCGCGATGAGTCCACAGTGGAACGTGCGCTTGCCCCGCTCTGCGCAGCCGCGGTCGCCAACGGGGTCACCGCCCGGCCGGTGACCGACACCTTCGCCGACACCGTGCGCTGGCTGCACCGCGGCGGTCACCTCTCCGACCGCGCGGCGGGTGCCGCCGCCTCGAGTCAGGCAGTGGCCAGCCCGGTGCCATGACCGCCCGCCAGACCGGTCGCGCCCGCGCGCGGTCCGATGTAGACGATGCCGAACGAGTCGAAGCAGTGCGCGCGCATTTTGATGACGAGGTCGTCCGGGAGCAGCACGAAGAACTCGCTCAGCTCCAGACCGTCGTCGATGACCCGGTACGTGCGCAGTAGCGAGCGGTCGGCCATCGCGAAGAGCGCCGCGTAGACGGCGTCCAGTTCCTGCTGGGTCGCGTGGTCGGCCCATGCCTCCAGCACGTCGAGTCCGGTGTCCATGCGGAAACGTGGTTGGTCGACGTTCCCGATCGGTTCGAGTGGGCGGTCCATGACACACCTGCCTTCGCACGCAACCGGGGCCTCAGCCGCACCTTTTGATACATAACAGTGTTGCGCTATCCATAAGCTAGCGCTGTTATGTAATATTGTCAAGTGCCGAGAAAAGCCGATCCGAACGTCCGGACCACGTTGATCGACGTAGCAGCCCGGCTGCTCGCCGAGGAAGGCCCCCGCGCGCTGTCCACAAGACGGATCGCCGCGGAGGCGGACACCTCCACAATGGCCGTATACACCCACTTCGGCGGTATGAGCGGCCTGGTCCGCGAAATCGTCTACGAGGGCTTCTCCCGGCTGCAGGACCACTTCAGCAAGGTGAAGGAGACGGACGACCCGGTGGCCGACCTGTGCGTGCTCGGGCGGGCGTACCGCGGCAACGCGCTGGGGAACTCCCACCTGTACGCGGCGATGTTCGGCGGCGAGACGCTGTCCGGGTTCGAGCTCACCGAGGAGGACCGCCAGCACGGCAGGTACGTGTTGGCCAGCATCGTCGAGTGCGTGAACCGGTGTATCGAGACGGGGCGCTTCCGGCCCGCGGATCCCGGCATGATCGCGCACCACATGTGGTTCGCCATGCACGGCCTGGTCAACCTGGAGCTCGGCGACTATCTCATCGAGCCGTGGGGCGCCGAAGCGTGCTTCGAGACGCAGCTCGTCGCGCTGGTGGTCGGCGCGGGGGACGACCTCGACCTGGCGACCAGCTCGGCGGCCACGGCCGCGGAGCGGTTCGCCGTCGAGGTGACGACGTGAGGTGGGCGACGTGAGGTGAGGCGACCACCCGCGGGCGGGCGGGTGGTCGCCTCAGCTTGCGATGGCGTCCCGCTGCCAGGTGTTGATCACGAAGTGCGGATCGTCGACGATGGGGTCGCCAGTGAGGATCGCGTGGTGCAGTTCGCGCAGCTGGTAGGACGGGTCGACGCCGAGGTGCTTGCGGATCGTCGTCCGCATCTCGTGGTAGACCTCGAGCGCCTGGCCCGGCCGGCCGGAGCGGCACAGCGCGAGCATGAACTGCGCGCGGAAGTTCTCCATGTACGGGTGGCGGGCGCACAGCGCGGCGAGGTCGCCGAGCACATGGTGGTGCCGGCCGAGGTAGAGGTCCGCGTCGATGCGCAGCGTGAGGTCGGTCAGCCGCCGCTCGGACAGCCGCATCGCCTCGATCTCCAGCTGCGGCCCGGCCGCCACGTCAACCAGCACCGGCCCCCGCCACAGCGCGAGCGCCTCCGACAGCAACCGCTCGGCCTTCACGTGATCGCCCGCGGCGCCCGCCGCGCGGCCGGCCGAGCCGAGCCTGCTGTAGCGGACCGCGTCCACCGCCTCCGGCTCGCACCGCAGCAGGTACCCGGAGTGCTTGGTCACCAGGATCTTCCGGGCCAGGTCCTCCTCCGCGGACTGCAGCGCCTCCCGTATCAGGTTGCGCAGGTGCAGCACGTACGTCTGCAGGGTGCCCGTGGCGCTTCTCGGCGCCTTGTTCGCCCACAGCTCTTCCTTGAGCGATGAGGTCGTCACGAGCCTGTCGACGTTCATGGCCAGCATGGCGAGGAGCTGGCGCGGCTTGCTCGCGTTCGGCACCACGGACGTACCGTTGATCGATACTTCCAGTGTGCCGAGCATATTGATTTCAGCTCGCATTGGTCAGCTCATTTCGCCGAACACGCTATCTGCCTGTACTGGAAGAGTACGAGCGTGTGCCACGTGCGAAGTCTCCTGGAATGCGACCGATCGGAACAGCAACCGGGAAGTACGCCACCGCTGCGTCGGGGAACTCCCACGACACGGCGGTGCTTTCCCGGGTCTATGCGGCGTGCCAGCGGCCCGACTGCAGGTCAGCGGTGTTGCCGCAGCGGTCGATCGCGACGATGTCGAACGAGTCGATGGAGTTGATCCGGATTTTCATCACCAGATCGTCCTTGACGATGACGAACACCTCGTTGAGTAGTTGAAAGTCGTCGATGACGCGGTACGTGCGGAACAGTGACCCGTCCTGCATCGCGAACAGCGCCTCGTAGATGGCGTTCTTCTTGGTTTGGCTCGCGGACTCCGCCCAGACGTCGAGCACGTCGAGGCCGGAATCCATGCGGAACCGAGGGGTGCCGTTCACCTGACTGGAATCATTCACCATGACCGTGGCCTATCTAAGAGTCCATAACACTGTTGTAGAACTAAACATATCCGCGTTATGCAACCAAGTCAAGGCGCACGCCGCGGACCGCATGGGGAGAGCACGCACGAAGTTGAGCGGCAGCTCACGGGTGATCGGCCCCGTCCCTTGGGTGCTGTGGCGGCACGGACGAGCGAGTCGCCGCCCAACTCAACCGCCGTCAACGCACAACGCTCGGCTGGGGCAACCCCAGCCGAGCGCATCGCCGAACTTCTGACCGAGCCAGTTGATCAGGCTCCCGACAGGGTGGGTTCGTCAACCCTGCCGGGAGCCCATGTCCGGGTGGGCGTCGACAGCATCCGGTGATCGAACTGCGCGAGCAGCGCGGGCGGGTCGAAGATCAGCCGCGGCCGCAGCCACATGTCGAACTCGCGACCCGCCCCGCCGGTCGAGGAGATCTCGACCGGGCCGAACGTGGCCACGTACGACTGGCTCGCGGACGCACCGTCGGTGAGCTCGCGTTCGTCGGTCACCGAGTGCGCGAGCATGTGCCAGGAGCCGGCGGGAACGTCGTCGATCTCGAAAGGACCGATGCCGAACCGGGTGACGTGGCGGACCGGGACATCCTGTGCGATCCGCCCGGGGAACAGCCCGATCACCACTTGCCCCGGTCGGCACGCCGGCGTCGACCAGGTGTTGCCGCGCACCACGCCGGGACGTGCCACGCCGTCCGGTTTCGGCGCGGCGAGCGGTGCCACGAACCCGTCGCGCTGGCGGTACGTCGTCGGGGAGACCCCGATGCTGGCGCGGAACCGGGAGCTGAACGTGCCGATGCTGTTGTATCCCACCAGGTGGCTGATGTCGGCGACGGCGATCGAGGTCGTCAGCAGCAGTCGTTTGGCTTCCTGGAGCCGCAGCGCGGACAGGAAGCGGCCGGGCGAGATGCCGGTCACCCGCAGGAAGATCCGCGAGAAATGGAACTTGCTGAACATGGCCGTGCGGGCCATGTCGTCCATCGTGATCTGCTCGCCCAGGTTCTCCCGCATCGCGTGAATGACGCGTGCGACAGCCGACTCGATAGCATCGTCCATTGTGTGGCACCACTCAGGTAAGGGTTTTGCAAAATTGTGAGCCGAGCTCAAGATAGGTTTCTGGTAGATCGTTGACAACTGTGCTCTGCGCGCGCTCAATTTCGTCACCACCTTGGGGGCAGTCGCGGGTCAGCGGCGGTAGAGGACTACTCGAGTCGGGGCGGAAAACCGTGTTGCGGCAACGGCTCCGCGAAGGAAAGCAACGCGGAAGATGTCGATCGGACGCAAATGTGTGAACAATTGGCTGTCGATGGTTCGACCGGCCACTTAGGCGATGCGCTTGGAGGCTCCGTGGTGGCGACCCCGGATTTCTTGGACGACGTTCAGACGATGACGCTCGAAGCATTCGCGGACACGATCGTCCCCGGCGCGAAGCGTTTCCCGACCGATCACGCGATCGCGGGGGTGTGCGACGACCCCGGCGCGGTCGAGGCCGGCGCACTGGAACTGCTCGGCGATCCCGCGACCGGCGTCGCCGCCGGTCTCGCGCCGCTGTCAGCGATGCTGAACCAGCGTGCGGACGACTACGCCGAGCGCGTGGGGCTGACGCTGGAGGACGACGTGCCGGCGTTCGTCGCGCTCGACTACGACCACCGCGCCGCGCTGATCCTCGAGCTCGTCGCGTGGGGCAACCCGGAGCGGGACGGCTGGGTGCTGCTCACCATGTTCTCGAACATGGCCTACGACAGCGCCGCGCACCGCCACACCGCGGAGGCGATCGCCGAGGGCCATCCCGGCCTGCTCGCCATGGGGTTCGCCGAACCGGACACCGACGGGCTGTGGCGGTTCGCCGACTTCAGCTACGGCCGGGTGCTCGCGAAGCGCCACCCGAGCACGACCGAATCGGGGAGCCCGGAATGACTGCGACCGAGAAGACCGACGTCCTCATCGTCGGCAGCGGGTTCGGCGGGTCCATCGCCGCCTACCATCTCGCCGCCGGCGGCGCCAAGGTCACCGTGCTCGAGCGCGGCCCATGGTTGTCCGGCAAGGACTTCGACCATGACTACCTCCTGGGTTCCTCATACACCAAGGTCTTCGACTTCGTCGCGGGCGACGGGATGAGCGTGCTCGGCGGCAACTGCGTCGGCGGCGGCTCGGTCGTCTACTTCGCCGCCCTGCCCCGCGCTCCTCGGTACGTGTTCGAGCGGCACGGCTCGATCGGCCGGCGCATGTGGCCGGCAGCGATCAACCGGCAGACCCTCGACCCGTGGTACGACCGGGTGTCCGACGTGCTGCCGGTGACCCAGCAGGACTGGAACGACGTCACCTACGCGGGCGGCCTGTGGGCCGCGGCGTGTGACCACAGTGGACACACCGCCAACCCGGTGCCGGTCGGCGTCGACGCGAAGAAGTGCACCAACTGCAACTGGATGATGGCCGGCTGCCGCTTCGACGCCAAGCAGTCGCTGCTGATGAACTACCTCCCCGCCGCGCTGTCCCACGGCGCCGAGATCCGTCCGCTGCACGAGGTTCAGAAGCTTTCGCGCACCGACGACGGCGGCTACCGCGTGCACTACAACCACATCGACGAAGAGGACTACCGGGTCACGACCGGCTCCGGCGAGATCGAAGCCAAGATCGTGATCCTGGCCGCGGGCGCCGGCGCGACCCCGCCGATCCTGCAGCGCTCCGAGGAGACACTCGGCACGATGCCCCACGCCGTCGGGCGCTACTTCTCCGGCAACGGCGAGCGGCTCAACACCGCGATCATCAACGAGGAGCGCGTGGCCGAGGTGCTCGGTCTGCGGCGCCCCAACGGAAAAGCGTACGAGGCCAACCAGATCGGCAAGGGCCCGGTCGTGGCGTGCTGGGACTACGTCGACTCCGCGCTGCCCGAGTACGACCGCTTCTCGATGGAGCAGCTGTACTTCCCGCCCGGTCTCGGCACGATCCTGGCCCAGGCGCCGGACGCGATCGGCCCCAGCTGGTTCGGCAAGGAGAAGAAGGAGATCCTCAAGCAGTGGAAGTCGTGGCTCACGATCTTCCTGATGACCGAGGACGACAACGAGGGCGTGTTCGGCCCGCCGCCGCCGACCGGCAACTCCTACCGCATCTCACAGCAGATGCTGGCCCGCGGCCCGCTGCGCTACGACCCGACGCCCAACACGCTGCACGGTTGGGCCAAGGCCGACGCCCGCGCCAAGGAGATCCTGGAGAAGGACGGGCTGGCCAAGGTCACCCCGTGGACCAACGACGTCGTCGGGGCCTACACGGTGCACCCCCTTTCCTCGTGCCGGATCGGCGACGACCCGGCCACCTCGGCACTGGACGATCGGCATGAGCTGCGCGGACACCCCGGCATCTTCGTGACCGACGGCTCCTCGGTGCCCTGCGGGCTGACCGTCAACCCGGCGCTCACCATCGCCGCGCTCGCCGAGCGGGCGATTCCGGGCATCGTCTCGGCGGCTCGGGATCGCGGCGTCGAGGTCACCTACGGCGCGCCGCTGCCGACCTCGGTACCCAACAGCGTGGCAAGGCCAGCGGCCTGATGGAGCATTGAGCACCAGTCCGGAGTATGCGAGTCTGAGTCGAGCTTGGGTCATTCTCGTATTCGGAAGGACGAAAAATGGCTTCACTGGAAGTGCCCGGGTTGGACGTTTCCGGGCGCGTGCGCGCCAGGGATATCCAGATGGCCGGTGTTGCCGACGTGCGCCGCCGGGTGCTGATGATCTCCGGCGCGATCGACGTGACCGACTACGACGTTTCGGTGGCGATCAACCTGCCGGAGCCCGGCCGGTGGCAGATCATCAAGTCGGAGACAAACCTGACCGACCAGATCTGGGTCGCCATGCAGGTCACCACCGACGAGGACACGCACTTCGTCGACGGCGGCGAGGCGATGATCATGTCCCGCCAGTTCAGCAAGACCTTCCTCACTCCGGACCAGCGCCGGCTCACCTTCTTCGACGGTGAGGTGCGGCCCGGCGAGGCGGTGCTGAAGGTCTTCGAGATCGAGACCGAGAGCCGGCGGCCCGCCTACGCCCACGCCCGGTACAGCCCGGTCACCTCCGACAGCGCGGAGCAGTCCGAGGACGCTTTACAGCGGATGGTCACCGACGGCATGCCGCAACGGCCGGCCATCGAGGTGATCGTGCCGGTCACCGTCATCGGGTGACCACCTTCGTCCCGCATCCCCGCCTCCTCCGCTCTCCCCGCCACCGGGCCTGGCCGCGCTATCCCGAGCCGGCGTTCCCGGCGCGGGACGCCATGCCCCCTGCCAGCGCCGACGTGGTGATCGTCGGCGCGGGGCCCGCGGGTCTCGCGGTGGCGGCGGCGCTGTGGCACCTCGGGGTGCACGACGTCGTGCTGGTCGACCGGGACGGCCCGCCGGCGGCGCGGTTCCTCGACCGGATCGACCAGCTCGACCAGCGGGTGTTGCGCTCGCCGTACGAGCACCATCCCGGGGTCGAGGGCTACCGGGACTGCGAGCTGCGTGACTTCGCGCGCATGCACTGGTCGCTGCTGACCGAGGTGGAGCGGCGGGAGATCCGGATGTCCCAGGCGGGGCACCGGTCGGTGGTGCCGGTCGACGTCTTCGAGGCCTACTGCCGGCACACCGCGGCGATCCACCGGGTCACCGAGCGGCTCTGGTCCGGCGAGGTCCGTTCGGTCGAGCCAGACGGTGACCGGGTCCTTGTGCACGGCAACGGTTTCCAGATCTCGGCGAGCCAGGTCGTGCTGTGCCTCGGCGAGGAACGCCGGGACGCGCCGGCCGGCTGGCTGGCCGGTCCGCGGCCGAAGGAGATCGGCTACTGGGACGAGCCGGTGCCGCCGAACGCCGGCCGCGAGGTGGTGGTCGGCGCGGGACTGACCGCCGCGCACCTGATCCACAACGCGCTCGACAGGGGGGCGCGGGTGGAGTGGGTGACGCGCGGCGACGAGCGGTACCAGTGCTCCGATGTCAACGCCTCGTTCTTCCGTGCCGAGGGCCGAGCTCGCTTCGACGGCGTGCTGTGGGATACCCGGCTTGCGCTGATGGCCCGCGAGCGGCGGGCGTCGGTGATGTTCGAGTTCCAACCGCTGCTGCGGGAAGCCGAGGCGGACGGCAGGCTGACCGTGCACCGCGGGACCGGGATCCGTGCCGTGACCGGCAATGGCGTCGGGCTCGCGGACGGCCGGCAGGTCGGCGGCGACCACGTCGTGCTCGCGCTCGGCACCGTGCCGTCGATCGGCACGGGTCTGCTGCCCGACGAGTTGGTCGGCGCCCGCGACGGCTGGCCCGACCTCGACGAGCGCACGCTCGCGTACCGCCGCGCGCCACAAGTGTTCGCCGCGGGAGCCGCGGCGTGCATGGTGCTCGGGCCGGCGGCACGCAACATCGACGGCCACCGGGTGGCCACGGCGCGCATCGCCGCGACCGTCGCCGCACACGTCCGGGACGAGGCGGTCGCACATGTCTGAGCCGTACGACACAACCTTCTCCCTTCCGTCGATCGACGACGATCCCGATACGGAGGTCGGGGTGCTGCTGATGGGGCTCGGTCCGGAGCGGCTGCTCGCCGGGCTCGGGGTGGCCAGCCGCGACCCGACCGCCGATCCGGCCACGGCGACGCTGCTGGTCGACCAGCTCCGGCACGGTGTGCGGCCGGACCTGACGTTCGAGAGCGCCGTGGCGGTGGGCGCCGAGCGGTGGCGGGTCGCCTGCGACGGCTTTGTCGCGGCGAACCTCAGCCTCGGCCTGCGATCCGCGGCGCTGCGGAGGCTGTGGGAGTCCGCAGCGGGCGCGATCGCCGCGCACGCGGACGCGGTCCCGCAACTGCGCACGGCCGGCGCTGCGGAGTGGGTCTACCTGACCGCATGCTGGTTGCGGCTGGCAGAGATCACCCGGATCGCGGAGGAACACGTTGTCCTACCTGAGCTCCCTTCCTGATGACGCCGTGCTCATGGACGTCTTCAAGCTCCACCCGGAGACGTCCCGGCCGTTGCTGGACTACCACGAGGTCGTCATGCGCGGGCCGTCCCCGTTCTCGGTCGCCGAGCGCGAGCTGATCGCGGCGTACGTGTCCGGCGTCAACTCCTGCGGCTACTGCCACGGTGTGCACTCGGTGACCGCCGAGGCGTGTGGCATCGCGGCGGGCGCCGCGCCGGCGGCGGTCGCCGACCTGGACACCGCGCCCGTGCCGGAGAACCTGCGTCCGGTGCTGCGCTACGTCGCCAAGCTCACCCGTACGCCGGCAGCCATCACCCGTGCGGACGCCGGGGAGGTGCTCGCCGCCGGCTGGGACGAGCACGCGCTGCACTCCGCGGTGATGGTGTGCGCGCTGTTCAACTTCATGAACCGGATGGTCGAGGGCCACGGCATCACGGCGGGGCCCGACTACCTCGCCACGTCCGGTCAGCGGCTCAAGGAGGTGGGCTACGCCGGCCTGAACCGCCTGATGGAGGCGTGACCGGCGGTCCCCCCGCTGGGCCGGTGCTCATCGGTTGAACACGAAGGCCGGGTCGTCGATGACGGCTTCCCCGGTCAGGATCCCGTGGTGCAGCTGACGCACCCGTGGCGACGGCTCGACCCCCAGTTGCTCCACCATGCTCGACCGCAGCCGCAGGTACGCCTCCAGCGCCTGGCTCTGCCGGCCGGAGCGGTAGAGCGCCACCATGTGCTGGGCACAGAAGTTCTCCAGCAGCGGCTCCCGCGCGCACAGCGTGGCGAGCTCGCCGAGCAACTGGTGGTGGCGACCGAGTCGCAGATCGGCCTCGATCCGCAGGTGCAGGTCTCCCAGCCGGTTCTCCTCCAGCCGCATGGCCTCGATGGCGAGCTGTGGGCCGGTCGGCACATCGGCGAGTGCGGCGCCGCGCCACAGCCGCAGGGCCTCGCCGAGCGTCTTCGACGCGCGCTCGTGGTCCCTCTCGTTGACCGCTCGGCGGCCGGCCCCGGACAGCCGGTCGTAGCGGACGGCGTCCACGTCGCTCGGCTCGAGGTTCAGCAGGTAGCCGGAGCGGCGGGTGATGAGAATGTCCTTCGAGGTGACGTTGCCTTCGCCGGCCAGCGCGTCCTCGAGCTTGCGTCGTAACTTCAGGATGTAGGTGTGGAGTGTTGGTAAGCCGCTGCGTGGTGGCTGGTAGTCCCAGATCTCGTCGGTCAGCGCCGCCTGTGAGACGACGTGGCCGGCATTGAGCGCGAGCATGGCCAGCAGCTGGCTGGGCTTGCTCGCGGTGGGCACGATCGAGATACCGCCTACGGTTACCTCCAGCGGACCGAGAACCTTGATCTCAACTCGCATGACGAAACCTTTTCTCAGTGGTTCGTTTGCATGACGAATTGCCCACCCGCCGGTGGGGCGTCGGGTGGGCAATTCATGTGCTGATCGTTGGCGCTTGACGTAATGAGGGCCGTAATGAGGGCGCGCGAATCCCAAGAAAAGCGTGACAGATCCTCGAGATTATGTCAAGCGGGATTCGAGTGCGAATGGCTCGCGGCATGATAATGCGCGCAGCCGGAATCAAGAATTGTCCGGGTGCGCGCGCTCTTGTTCGCCGCCGTGGCGGCGGTTTTCGGAATTCAGTTAATGGCCGGTCGTCGTCACACAATGCTTTTGCTCCGTGGCTCGACGACCAGTTCGTAGAGCTCGTCGATGTCGTACTCGGCGCGGCCGGGCCGGCCGTAGCGGGTGAGCTTGCCCCGGCTCGCCCACTTGCGGATGGTGGCCTCGGTGACGCCGGCGAGCAGTGCGGCCAGCTGGGTGGGCACCGTGCGGGGGTCCGGGCTCGTCGTGCCGTTCGTCGAGTTCATTCCGCGCCCTCCGCATACGGTGACCTGCGGCCGTTCAGATGCCCGTTCACGTGCCCGTTACTCCCGTTGTGTCCGTTCCGCTTGCCGCGCAGGGCCAGCCAGTGTCGAGGGGCCCACACGTGCCCGGCCTCGCAGCTGACCTCGTAGGGCTCGGCGCCTTCCCGGTGCGCTTCCGCGTAGACGGTCCGGTCGCAGCCGGGGTGCAGGCAGGTTCCGACGGCCACACGGAACCCGGTGTCGGGCCGCATCGCCTCGTTCGCGGCGTCGGCCAGGCCGGTCACCTCGTCCGCGAAGTCGGCCGCCGCCGGGTGCTGGCACAGCCAGCGCACGTGGATGGCGAGGAAGCCGACAAGCTTGCGGATGGCGAGCTCGTCCGGGCCGGCCACGCCCCGCTCGACGGTCACCAGGCCGCTCCAGGCCGCGAGCACGCCCAGGATGTCCGAACGCACCGAGACGACCGCGTCGCGCAGCACGATGCCGCGCGGCCGGTGCCCGCTGACCCGCTCCCGCGGCTCGTTCGGCCGCAGGTCGAGGGCGTGGGCGCACATCTCGAACAGCGCCGGCAGCTCGATCAGGGTCTTCTCGGTGAGGTCCCGGCAGAGCGAGCAGATGCCCAGCCCGGGAGCGAGCGGGGGAGCCGTGCCGGGCTCGTGCCGCCTGCTACGGCAGGTCGGCTGGTCGTCGTGCCCGCTGTCGTCCCGGTGGTCCTGTTGTCGCACCATGACGATCACTCCCAGTCCGTGCTCAGTTGGCGATCCGCACACCGAGGCCGGTGTGCGACGCGACTTCGTAGATCCGGTAGGCGAGATCGGCGTTGAGCTCGTGTGCCCCGAGCAGCTCCACCAGCACGATGTCGCTGGTGCGCCGCCTGCCGGTGTGCCGACCGGTCAGCAGCTGGGCGAGGTCTCCGGCGATCCGGGGCCCGGCGCCGTGGCGCATGGCCGCCGAGCGGGGGGTCGGCTCGGCCAGATGGGTGCGGACCACGTGGCGGTCGGGGTAGCGGTCGAGCAGCCCGAGGTCGTCGACGTAGACCTGGTCGACCTGGTCGACGAGCTCGGTCGGCAGGTCGTTGCCGGTGGCGTTGATCAGCAGGGTGCCACGGGCGAGTTGGCCGATCCGCAGCTCGGCGACGTCCTGAGCGGACGAGGTGGGGTTGGTGGCGATGATGAGGTTGGCGCCGAACACCGCCTCGCAGACGGTCGGCGCGACCGTCAGCCCGATGCCGGACAGCTCGAGCTGGTCGACGAGCTTCGGTTCCACCTCTTTGGTGCCCATGCTGTCGCTGCACAGTGCGACGTGGCTGATGTCGGGCACGTGCCTGGACACCACGGACAGCTGGGGCTGGGTGTCGCCGGCCGGGCCGAGCATGGCCATCGTCACGCCACCGGGCACCAGCAGTTCGCGGGCGGCGACAGCGGCCAATGCGGCGGCCTGTGAGCTGCGCAGACTCTGCGCCGGCACCACACACGGTCCCGTGGCATCGGGGTGTTCGAGCAGCACCAGTTCGGTGCCGTTGCGTCCGGTGCCGCTCCACGAGAGGAGCCGGCCGGGCGAGCGACGCCCATGACCTGCGCGACCGACGGTGCGGTCGATCAAGTACTCGGCCATCGTCGCGACCGGGTCGATGATCTCCAGCGCGTGCCACACCTCGTGGGAGCGGAGCTGGAGGACCGTCCCGGTCATCAGGCGAGTCTTCGTACGCGAGCCATGTGCGTCAATCTTGCGGACTGCGCTACCAGTGGCTTATTTGATCACTATCGTCGGACGATAGCGATTCTTAAATCGGTCGAATGTCAACTAAAAGCAAGCGGGCGTTGAGTGGTTCTCGAGCGGGGTTTCCCCCCGATAACGAAATCCAAACCGCCTAGCTCGGAGGCATTCCATGTTCGCCATTCGCAAGATCGTCGTGTCCGTGGCCACCCTGTTCCTCGGTCTGTCCGCGATGTTTATGGCCACGGCCACCGCGACGGCGGACATCCAGCCGTACTCCATCCAGTGCGAGGACGACTGGCACACCACGTGCCCGTGATCTCCATTGAGAAATTGACGCGGCGGCAGGTCGTTAGTCAGGGAAGTTGTTGTCCTGCCGCCGCTCGTCCGGGTTATCGAAAGATAGCGCTCCCGTGGTTGCGCTCGAGTTCCTGGCGCAACCTGACGGCCTCGGCGGACTCGACGGTGTCGAGCAACCCGATGGCCCGGTCGAGGTCCTGGGTGGACAGGGCGGCGTCGCCCCGGCCCTGGTGAATGTCCGACCGGAGGATGAGGGTTTTCGCCTGCCAGACCACCGAACCGAGCTCGACGAACAGTGCGAGGGCCCCATCGACGTGGTCCGCGCCCGCGGCCGCCTGGCCTCTGGCCAGTGCGATCTCGCCAAGCGCATAGTGGGCGATTCCCGACACGATGCGCTCGCCGACCTGCTGGGCGAGGGAAAGTGCGTGCTGCAGGGTGATCTCGGCATTGTCCAGCCGCCCGGAGCGCTGGCGGACCACGCCCAACCGGAACAGCGCGTGCGCCTCGCCGTTGCGGTCGCCGATGTCCCGCACGATCAGCAGCACCCGGTTCAGCGCCTTGTGTGCCTGCTCCACCTGGTTGGCGAACAGGTGCAACTCGGCGAACCGGTGCAGCACCTGCGCCTCACCACGCAGATAGTGGGCCCGCCGACAGCACTCGAGCGCGGTCTCCAGCAGCACCTGCGCGCGGTCGGCGTTCCCCTCGTCGATGCACACCTTGGCCATGTTCTGCAGCACGTGAGCCCGGCCGACCTCGTCGCCGACCGCGCCCATCTTCTCGAGGGCCACCTCGTACTTCGCCATCATGGCCGCGCCCCGGTTGAGCAGCCGGTCGAGGGTCGCGGAGTTGCGCAGCGCGAGCGCGTAACCGTGGTCGTCGCCCACCTGCTCGAAGATCTCCAACGCGGCGGCGAAGCAGCGCTCGGCCTCGCCGAGCCTGGTCTGCTGCGAGTACATCGCGCCGAGCGAGTACAGCATCGCGGCGCGACCGCGCTGGTTCCCCGCCGCCTCGGCGGCGGCGAGCGCGCAATCGGTGGTCTCGCGCCAGTCGTCGAAGTGGCCCTTCACCTGGAACAGCGTCACCGAATTGAGCGCGAGGTCCCAGCACGCCTCGGACATCCCGTACTCGGCGGCCAGGTGGACGACCGACACGAGTGACCGGCGCTCGGCCTCCAGCCAGTCCATCTGGTCGCCCATCTCGTCGATCTCCTCCAGCTGCTGTGCGCCGGGCCAGCGGGGAGCGGTGCCGTGGAGGATGGTGTAGTCGCCGCCGTACTCCCGGCGGTGCGCGTGCTCGGCGCGGGCGAGCCACGTGCCCAGCAGCCGCTCGACCGTCTTGGTGCGCTCGACCTCGGACTCCTGGATGTGCAGCCGTTCGGTGGCGTACGCCCGGATCAGGTCGTGGAACCGGTAACGCAGCCGCTCGCCCGGGTACTGCACCGTGTCCAGCAGCTGCGCCTCGACCAGGCTCTCCACGACCTCGGAGGCCTCGTAGAGGTCGGCGTCGAGCAGCGCGGCGGCGGTCCACCCCGGGAAGTCGGGGGTGGTGATCAGCGCGAACCGGCGGAACAGGAGCTGCGCTGGCTCAGAAAGGGCTCGGTAGCTCAGGCCGATGTTGGAGCGCAGCACCAGGCCGCGGTAGGACAGCTCATCGAGCCTGCGCACGGTGTTGCGCAGCCGCGCGACCAGCACGTCGATGCGCCAGTGCGGCCGCGATGCGAGCCGCGCGCCGGCGATCCGGATGGCCAGGGGGAGCCCGCCACAGAGGTTGACCAACTCGAGCGCGGCTTCCGGCTCGGCCTGCAGCCGCGCCGGCCCGACGATCGTGGTGAGCATCTTCAGCGAGCGGTTCACGTCGAACACGTCGATGTCGATCTGATGCGCGCCGGGCAGGCCGGGCAGCCGCGCTCGGCTGGTCACGATCACCGCGCACCCTTGGCCGGCCGGCAGCAGGGGGATGACCTGGTCCTCGTCCGTGGCGCCGTCGAGCACCACGAGCACCTTCTTGTTGGCCACGCGGCTGCGGTAGAGCTCGCCGCGCTCCTCGTCGTCGTCGGGCATCGCTTTGCCGTCGATGCCGAGCGCACGCAGGAACCTGGCGAGCACCCCGCGCATCCGGTCCTCGCCCTCGGGGGACTCCAGGTCGCCGTAGAGGTGGCCGTCCGGATAGTCGTCGCGCAGCTCGTGCGCGGCCCGCAGGGCGATGGCCGACTTGCCGACGCCGCCCTTGCCGGAGATGGAGACGATCCGCATGCCGTAGCTGACCGACCGCCCCTCCTCATCGTCCAGCTCGTCGCGGTCGTCCTGCTCGCCGTTGCTGAGCAGGCGCTTGATCTCGGCCAGCTGGGTCTGGCGGCCGGTGAAGTCCGCGATGCTCGCCGGCAGCCTGCGCGGCACCGCCGACTGCTGGTCGGCCGGGCTCGCCGCGGCCCGGACGCCGTCGGCGCTCATGCCGATGTCGAGCTCGGGATCCCGGTTGAGGATCGCGGTCTCGAGCCTGCGCACGCTCTGGCCGAGCTCGATGCCGAGCTCGTCCATCAACGTGGCACGGGCCCGCCGGCACAGCTCGAGCGCCTCGGCCTGGCGCCCGGAGCGGTACAGCGCGAGCATCAGGTACTCATACAGCCGCTCGCGCAGCGGATGCTCCGCGACCAGCGCGAACAGCTCACCGACGACTTCCTCGTGCCGGCCGAGCGCGAGGTCGAGGCGGATCCGCTCCATGATCGCGGCCACCTTGGCGTCCTCGAGCAGCGCCGCGCCGCTGCGCAGCAGCTCCGAGTACATGCCGGCCAGTGCGGGGCCGCGCCACAGTGACAGTGCGCTACGCAGCGTGGCGACCGCCTCGGAGAAGCGGTTGGCCTCGACGTGTGCCCGCGCGGAGGCCACGAGGCTGTTGAACTGGGCGACATCCAGGTTGGACTCGGGGACCTCGAGCAGGTAACCGGGAGCGCGGGTGCGGATCTGCGCCGTGCCGTCCGCACCGGTGAGCACCCTGCGCAGCCCCGAGACGCAGATCTGGATCTGTGCGCGCGCCGTGATCGGCGGAGCCGAGTCCCAGACCGCGTCGATGAGCTGCTCGATCGGGACCACGCGGTTGGCGTTGAGCGCGAGCATGGCAAGGACCACTCGCTGCCGTGCGCCACCGAGATCGCTCTCGTTGCCGTTCACGAACAGGGTCAACGGCCCGAGCAATCTGAGCGCCAGCACGTCGCCTCCCCCTGTCTCCACCGGGCTGTCCTGATCATCTCGGCTTGCTCGTGAGCCGACTGTTCTTCCCCTTGCCAGGCTGGCTGCTTGAGTCTCTCATACGACGTCAGCATTCCCATGAGTTTGGTGCGAATAGACCACACGGTTCCAACCACGGCCGCGTCTGTCCGGTGTAGATCGAACGTTCATCACCATTGTCTGTTCCCGCAAAGCGCAAACCGGAAGATGCGTCTCGATCCCCTCGAGCCGGACGATGGACTCCGGAGGGCCGGACACTGCCCCCGTGGTGTGGCGCCGCTGCCTGGTCGAACGCCCGGGTACGGGCTGAGGAGATTGGACGCTGACAATGACCGAGTCCGCCTGGAAAGTGGTCATGGACGGGGATGGTCTCACGATCACCGGTGACAGTTTCTCGCTCAGCACAAACAGTTCCGACCCGGGCAGTCTCGACTCGGTGGTGTCCGCGTTACAGGGCGTCTCCCGGGCCTCTTACGGACAGTACTGCGGCCTTTCCCGTGCCATAGAGGCGGTGGGTGAGCGGTGGGGAATGCTGGTGGTCCGCGATCTTCTGGTAAACGCCAAATCCACCGCGGACCTGCACCAGGGACTGCCCGGCGTGCCGCTGAACCTGTTGGCCATGCGGATCAAGGAGATGGCCTACGTCGGGATCCTCGAAAGGGCCGAGACCACCGACGCGGCCGGCGCCGACCAGTACCAGCTGACCGAGTACGGGCGCCGGCTGGAGGACATCCTCCTGGCGTTCGGCCGGTGGGGCTCGGCGATGCTGGCCGAGCCGAGGGTGGAGGACATCGTCACCGAGGATTCGATGATGGTGTCGATGCGTGCGACGTTCCTCCCCGAGGCGGCCGCCGGCCGGTCCGCCAGGTTCGAGATGCACTTCGGCGAGGTTGTGATCCACCTCGTGATCGAGGACGGCCAGCTCGAGGTCGGCCGTGGCCCGCTGCTCGGCGCGCCCAAGATCGAACCCGGTCCCACCCTGAAGGACATGCTGACCCGCGAGATGACGGTCGAGGACGCGATCGCCACCGGCACGGTCAATATGAGCGGTGACCCGAATGCGTTGGACGCGTTCGTCTCAATGTTCGCGTTGCCGTACCAACCTTTGCCGCAGCGCTCCTTGGTCTGATCCTTCTCTGCCATCATGCATGGGTTTCGCCGACACTAGGGAGTGGTGATGACCGCGACGGCGCCGACGAAGTCCGGGGAGAAACGCTTACTGGGTCCGGAAGGACTGCTCAACAACCGTTACCACAAGGCCGCGCTGCTCTTTTTCGGGTTCGTGGTGATCGCGCACTGGGTCGAGCACCTGGCGCAGGCCTACCAGATCTACGTCCTCGACTGGGCCCGGCCGAAGGCGGGCGGCGCGCTCGGTCTCGCCTTCCCCGTGCTGGTCAGGTCCGAGTGGCTGCACTACGGGTTCGCCATCTTCATGATGGTGGCGTTCGTGGTCCTGCGGCACGGGTTCACCGGCCGGTCGCGCACGTGGTGGAACGTCGCGATGTGGATCCAGGTGTGGCACCACTTCGAGCACCTGCTCCTGTTGCTCCAGGCCATGACCGGGGCGCACCTCATGGGCAAGCCGGTCGTGACCAGCATCGCCCAGCTCGTCTTCCCCAGGGTCGAGCTGCACCTGTTCTACAACGCGGTCGTGTTCGTCCCGATGGTCGTCGCGATGGTCCTGCACATGCGCCCGAGGCCGGCGGAGCGGGCCATGATGCAGTGCTCGTGCGCCGGGCGCGAACTGGTCGGCGCGCCGGCCTGATGAGCCTTGTGCTGGCGGCGGGCGAGCACGGGCACCTGGAACTCGGGTTCAGCGTCGGAACGCTGGCCCTGCGGGTGATCCTGCTCGCCGCCGTCCCGGTGGTCGCCGTGTTCGCCGTGCTGCGCGGGTTTCTCGGCGCGCAGAGCCGGTCGACCACGGTCGCCGTCGCCATGGCCGCGGCGGTCGCCGCGGCCATGGAGCTGTTGCTGTCCGGCGGGGTTAACCTGCCGGACCAGGTGGTTCCGCTGCTGCTCGCGGCGCTGGTCCTGCCGGTGTACCTGGTCCTGTCGCGGGACGAGCGGTTCGCGAAGGCGGTCGGGTTCGGCCGGCGGCTCGCGCCGCTGGTGCATGCCGTGGTGGCGGTGCTTGCGGCGGTGCAGTTCGGCCTTGCGTGGTTCGCGGGTGCCGGCCAGGACCGCACGGCCACCCTCCTGCACACCGGTGTGCTCCTCGGGCTCGTCGCTCTGGTGTGGTTCGCCGTCGCCGAGCCGCGCGGCCGCGGCGTCACCGTGGGGACGCGCGTCGGCGCCGCGCTGCTGGGCATGGGGCTGCTGGCGGGTACCGCGCAGGCGATCACCATGCGCCCGCCCGACCCGGTGCCCGGCGTCGCCACCGAGGCCCGGCTCGAGGTCGGCGGCACGGAGGTCGACGTGCTCGTGGTGCCCAACCTGCCCGGCTGGAACCTGGTGCACGTCAGCTCCACCACCGCCGCCGTCGGCACCAGCGAGGACGCGCTCTCCCCGGCCCGTCCCCGGCCCGGCGCCACGGGCAGGTGGCTCCCGATCGAGCTGCCCGCCGGCCGCAGCGACGTGTGGGTCCGGGACCGGGGCGAGGCCGCCGCGATCACCACCGACACCGGTGGCGCGGGCGCCGCGCCCCAGGCGTTCGTCGGGGCCGACGGCCCGGAGTGCGCGAGCGCCGCGCTCGGTCGCATGCTCGCCGCCGGCACGGCGGTCGGCATGCGCTGCCCGTCGGAACGGCTGGACCCGCTCGACGCCGCCACCCTGCGGACGATGGTCGACTCCCTCGCCGCACAAGGACATGACCGGGTCGCGCTGGCCCGGGACCGGTCGCCGCGCGGGGACGCCGTCGTCGCCGTCGTCGCCGCCGTCGCGGTCGAGCGGGGCGTCGAGCTGGTGGCGCCGGGGGCGGCAGAGACGCCGTTGCTGATCACCTCGGGCTGGGCCGCCGCGGACCCGCTGCTGCGCCGGGTTGCCGGCGGTGAGCTCCCCGCGGCCGGCACCTACCTGGCGCCGTGGCTGTTCGGCGCGCCGATGCCGGCGGTCGACGCCGGCCAGCACGTCGGCACGCGCTTCGACGTGTCCGACGAGCCCTTCCAGCGCTACCGTGCCGCGCTGCGGAACGACTTCCCGGGACAGACCGCGTCGGCCGTCGGCTACCAGGCCTGGCTCGCCGAGCGGCGCGAACCGGAGGCCGGTGCGGTCCGGCTGCTCCGCCCGCGTCTGTCTACTATGGACTGATGCCGGAGAACAGGTCGTCCTCCGGCAGTGCGGTCTCGACGTGGCTGCGGGCCAGCTCGAAGTCCTCGGTCAGCCACACCGCCTGCCGCACCCGGACCGGCACCGCGAACCAGTGGCAGCCGGGGTGGAGCCGCTCGGCGTGCGCGCGCAAGACCTGGTTCCGCACCGGGAAGTACTCGCCGCACGGCACGCGGGTGGTGATCCGCTTCGCGCCGCCCGCGGGCTCCTTGAGCCACTCGTGGTACGGGGACCGGAGTCCCTCGGCCAGCAGCGCCTCGTGCAGCGCCGCCATCCGCTTCTCGGACCACTCGTGCGCGGTGTAGAGCTTCAGCGGCTGCCACGGCTCGCCGGCCGACTCGAACCGGGTCGGGTCGCCCGCGGTCTCGAACGCGGCCACCGACACCTCCCGGCAGCGCACCCGGTCCGGGTCGGGGTCGCCGGCGTCCTCGTAGACGACCACCACGTGCGGGCGGAACTCGCGCAGCACCCGCACCAGCCGCTCGGTCGGCTCCTCGAGCGGCACCGACGCGAACTGCCCCGGCGGCACCGGCTCGCCGCCGGAGTCGGAGTCGGAGTCGGGAAAGCCGAGCCAGTGGTGCCCGACGCCGAGGGCCTCGATCACCGCGGCCGCGTCGCCGCCGCCGGTGCAGGTCACCACCATCACCTCGTGCCCGGCGGCGACGTAACGCGCCAGCGTCGCGGCGCCCTCGCCGGGCTCGTCGGCCTGGCGGGTGAGCACCGAGAGCAGGCGCAGCGGCTCGTTCATGGTTTATATGTACAGATAATTGGGCGACGTCGCTACTCTCAGCTTGCGCTGGTCACGGTGAGTTCACAGGCGACCCCCCGCAAACTCGGAGATGCGTCGAGAGTCGGTCGAGTCCGACTATGGAGGCACACGTTCGAATCCTCGCCTCGGGTCCTGGTCAACGCAGCCGCGGGTCCCCGTGCGGTCAACAGATTGGACGCTCGGAATGACTGAGTCCGCGTGGAAAGTGGTCATGGATCAGAACGGCGATGTCACGATCTCGGGTGACAGGTTCGTGCTGACCACGGACGGCTCGGAACCCGGCCGGCTGGACACGGTGGTCTCGGAGCTGCAGAGCGTGACCCGGACGTCGTACGGGCAGTACTGCGGCCTGTCCCGCGCCATCGAGATGGTGGGCGAGCGGTGGGGCCTGCTGATCATCCGGGACCTGCTGCTCGGCCCGAGGTCCGAGGCGGAGCTGCGCGGGGGCCTGCCGCTGATCGCCGCCAGGCAGCTCGCCATGCGGCTCAAGGAGATGGCCCACTGCGGCGTGATCCGCAAGTCCGAGGCTCGCTACGAGCTGACCGAGTACGGGCGCGCCCTGGAGGACGTCGTGCTGGCCCTCAGCCGGTGGGGAGCGGCGGCGCTCGCCGCGCCTCGGCCGGAGGACGTCATCACCGAGGACTCGGTGATGACGATGCTGTTGTCGACCTTCCAGTCCGCCCCGGCACTCGACGTCCAGATGTGCTTCGAGGTGCACGTCGCCGGCGTGGTCGTGCACGCCGAGGTCGAACACGGCCGGCTGAACGTGCACCGGGGCCCGACCTCGGACGCGGACGCCGTCATCGACGCGAGCCCGATGCTGAAGTCGCTCCTGACCGGCGAGGTCAGCGCGGCGGACGCGCTCGCCGGCGGGCAGGTGGCGGTCAGCGGCGCACCCGAGCTGCTCGACTGGTTCGTCAAGTTGTTCCACCTGCCGAAGCTGCCGAGCCCGGTGCCGGCCTGACCCTGGCGCACTCGAGCGTGGCGTCCCGCAGGGACATCACTTTGACACGGTTCTGTTGCGGGGCACCGCGGCCGGGGCGTACCGGACGAACCTGTCGCGCCGGCCACGGGGTTTCGTCCTCGGTGCGCAGGAGGGTGATCGCTGGATACTCACGGTGGTGGGCATGGCGGGGACCATCAGCCGACAGACGACGAGGGACTCGCCGAGTTCGTCGCATCGGCGGCCCCGCCGGACCTCCACGCGGCGATCATGGCCGCCGAGCCGGCCGGCGACCTGCACCAGCACCGGTTCCCGGCCAGCGTATGGCGCCACTACGAGCGCTGCGGCGCGGATCGTCGGCCCGGCATGGCGGCTGAACGCGGGCGGCGACCTTGCCTTGCCCGAGATCGAGGGCCACCACCGCTTTCCTTGCGTCGCCGAGCACGACCCCGCCGTGGCCGGCTCACCGAGCCGTCCCTTTTGGACAGTCCGCGCTGGCGGCGGCCGTTACGCCGGGTTGCCTCAGGTGATGGCCCACGTCCAGGCCGCGGACGTGCTAGCCATGATCACCGAAGCCGAGCGTCGCGCACATCGACTGGCGTCCACTGTGGACACGGCGCTGAGCTGACGCGGGCCGGCGCCGACCTCGCCGAGGTGTGCCGCCTGGCCGGTGACGCTGTCTACGTCCTCGCCCCACCCGCCACGTCCTGACCGCGTGGTAGCTCGCAACGCTCCGCTTACCTGGCTGGGTGAATCTTGTTGCTGGATAAGGAAAGCGACCGGATAGTGGCGCATCCTGGTGTGGGTTCTGGCTTCCTTGGTGTACTCGATTGGGTGAATCTTGTTGCTGGGTAAGGGATGCGGCCGGGTCTCGGGTAGAGTGAACATATGTTCGATGATGGTTATGAGGTGCTCGGCGAGGGTGTTGGTTACCTCCGTCATGGCGCGCAGGACAGTGCTGAGGTGTTGGATCGGATCGCGCGGTTCGTCGCACTGTGTCCCGGTGATGATGGGGAGTTCGTGGCGTTGGAGGTCGCGGCGGCGTATTGCTGGACGGTGCCGTTCGCGCGAACCCAGATCGGGTTAGCGGTGGCGTTGACGACTCGTCTTCCGGCGACGTTTGCGGCGATGCGGGCTGGGGAGGTCAACGAGTTCAAGGCGCGTCGGATCATGGACGCCACCGAGGTGCTGTCCGATGAGGACTGTGCTCGTGTCGAGGCGGAGATAGCGGCGCGCGCGGGCGGGGTGAACGTGCGGCAGCTGTCTGACCGGTTGCGGCGTGCGGTGGCACGCGCGGACCCTGAGGCGGTAGCGGCTCGCGCTGCCGCGAGGTCGCGGGCACGGCAGGTGATGTTCGACCATCTTGATGACGGTGTCGGCCTGTTGACGGTCCAGGGTGACGTGGAACGGGTGCAGCTTGCCCATCTACGGGTGCGGGCGCTCGCGAAGCAGATCAGAACGGCGGCGGGCGATGGTGATCGGCGCACCCTGGATCAGATCATGGCGGACGTAGCACTGGACTGCCTAGCAGGCAAGGGGTTCGAGAACGCGAAGGTGCAGGTCCGGCTCACCCTGCCCGCAACCACAGTGCTGGGAGTGGACACCAAACCGGGATATCTGGCTGGGTATGGGTGGTTGCCGGCGCAGCGCGCGTTGGAGCTGGCCGTGCAGCGGGATGCGGTGTGGCAGCGGGTCCTCACCGACCCGTTGACCGGACATGCGGTGGATGTGGGGCGGCGTAAGTACCGGCCACCTGCCGCGTTGCGGGATCACATCGAAGCCAGCTACCCCACCTGCACCGGCCCCGGCTGCGTCAAACCAGCCCACCAGTGCGATCTCGACCATCTGACCCCGTTCCCATGGGGGCCGACGGATCAGGAGAACGTGCGGCCCGCATGCCGACCACACCACCGCGCGAAATCGCTGGGTGGGTGGCGGGTGGAGAAATCCCCCAACGGCCGCGACCTGACCTGGGTCACCCGGCACGGGTTCCGGGTCGCTCATGAACCGGAGCCAATCGCCGATCCAGAACCCGCACCGTTCTGATATGGAGTGGTGTGTTGTCAAGTGGCATGGTGAGGCGCCCGCTCCTGTGTTGATGTGGGGCGGGCGCCTCGTTGCTTCGTCGGTCGTGGCTGGTGAGCGTGTCGTTGGCGACGCACGGTCAGCCTGATATGCGCGGGTTGGTTACCGCAGGACGGTGCTTTCGGCTGGAGCTGGTTCGCGTGTCTAGGAACGAGCGTCGCCCGGGGGGCTGCTCATAGAACGGTCGCGGGTCGCTCCTCGCGCTGCCACCAGCTGTGGGGGTTCGACGAAGCGGTCTGTGCGGGTCAGTCGTCCATGATGGCCAGTGACCAGCACCAGCCGGCCAGTTCGCGGGCGATGGCGACGGTGGCGACGGTGGGCCGCTTGCGGCGTTCGATGAACCGGGCCCATCGGTGGTGCAGGCGGCGGTTGCCCAGGTCGCCGCGGACACGGGCCGCGGCCGGTGCGTGTTCCCAGCGGGCACGTATGACCGCACCGGCCCGGTAGCGGGGGCGGTGGTGCCATGCTGCCTCGACGAGCAGCCGGCGCGCGTGTCCGTTGCCGGTCTTGGTGATCGGGCCCAGCGTCCGTGCCGAACCCGAGGAGTACTCCGACGGGACGAGCCCGACGAAGGAGCCGATGGTGTTGCCGGTGAAGCGGCGCCAATCGCCGATCTCGACGGCCAGGG
>Ga0193742_1000033_pt1 | contig 91310 bp, 103 predicted proteins | sample L2c1metaG_FD_165511 | JGI IMG/M metagenome (GOLD analysis project Ga0193742, IMG submission 165511) | Soil microbial communities from a riparian zone of the East river system, Colorado, United States - L2c1 | ecosystem: Environmental > Terrestrial > Soil > Riparian zone | place: USA: East... | reverse complement strand
TAGTTGTTGTGGTAACTACTAGTCTACAAGACAAGGAACAGGGGTGCTTTTTAGCTAGCTCAGGGTAGCCGCTGACGCGGCCACCCTTTGTTTGTGGTTATGTTGCGTTTCGGGATGGAATGCAAGACTCATAAGATGACAAAACATTCATTATAGTACCTTAACTATTTATGCCGCGTCTTGGCAAGCGAATAAATCTATAATTTATAAATAGGCCTGCCGGTGGCGGAATCAGTCACCGATAGACGACCCAGGCCAACGGTGCGCCTGGCGTCTGGATGTAGCCCAGGGTCTGAACTGTGATCGATTGGATATCCGTATGGGTTGAAGCCTTTTGATAAATCGTCATCTGCCGGGTCGGCGCGATAACCCAAGTGGTGCCACTGACGATTGCGATAGACCACCACCGTATTATCAGCCATAGGTCCAACCGTAGCCCCCACACTATTGTAGCGACCGTCATCGGTACCGGAAGGTGTAAACTCAACAAAAAAACGAGGCCCGCCGGTTCTCACTTCGCCGCAGTAGATACCCAACAATTCGTCATCTGGATGGAAATCTTCCTGAAAGAACTCAGCATTATGATTACGAACCTGAAGCCAGGAAACTACCCGATGCCTTTTGGGATCGATATGTGGATCAAGGGCCTGTTCGACGGTTCCTGCCAGCGCTTTACTAAGGATTTTTAACCTTCTTTGCAGTTTGGCTAACGTGCGGTCAGTTTCGGTAGAACCCTCTGTTGACAGCGTCCTCTGACCAGGGATTTCGCCCGTTTGCCTTTGGTCGGCTGCGTCACAGGCTGCGGCAAAGTCCCTTACAATACCCAATGGGTTAATATCTACTTTTCTGAAGGCAGCCTCCACGGTTTCGGGCAAACGGACAGCCGCAATGCCTCCCGGTCCTTCGCCGTGGACATTATTGAGCTGGTCAAACAAAGGTTTGCCAACGGGGACTAAAAGTTCCTCAGGCTCAACCTGTAGCTCACCACCCTCATTGTAAGAAAACATTTCAGAACCCATCCAGCTACCCTAAACGAGCACCACCCCTAAGTCAAACCCTAGCTGCTGGCTTGCGCAACCACGGCGCCGCGGTCCCGCAGGGCTGCCTCTAGCTGGTACGAAGCTTCTACCTGTGCCCGCGATTCTGACACCGTGGCGGGATCCCAGGGCGACACCTGGCCTCTACTGACGAGCCGCTCCTGGAGTTCTGCCGCAGCCTCTAGTTCTGTTTTGGCTGGCGACAAAACTACATGGGTGTGCACAGTCCTAGAACCAATGAGCCGGCCAAAATAGGACCGCAGCGGCCCGTCGACCAGAGTTTCCACGCTTGTACCGGCTGGTATCCCGGGCAGTTCAGTCCGACCGGCTGCTATATTCAACGCTGTTTTATGCAGGCTATGGCCGTCTACAATAACCCGGTGCCCTTCGGCTGATAACGTAAGCCCCGCGTTGTTCAAAGTGTAATCTTTTCTATAAATTGTCTGTCGGTGGAATATCAGACAGAGTAAACCCATGTGTGTGCAACAAGTCTCCGTGTGCCCCAAACCACGATCTAAAGTTCGTGCCGTGCAGAACAACAGGTGATTGGCCTTGGGCCTGCCGGTCCGCCAAGTAGGTAGACTTACCAACACCATCCGGGCCAAACAATATTTCGAGCATAGTGCTACTATAGAACATTTTAAGATATGAAGCACAACCGGGGTTCATCATTTGCTCCTATAGATGGCGGGTCCAGAGATCGGTGCATCGCAATACAATCAGCGATGCGAACGGCAGGATCCTGCTGGGCGGCTTTATCTACCCCGCAAAAGCCATCTCCTCTGTTGGCTTGAAATCGTATGCACCCATGCCGTCGTAAAACCTTTTAGCCGTTTCCTGCATATCCACCCCACCTACACCCCTGGGGCCATCCAACCTGGCAGCCATGCCACTCAGGACTTCCAGGCATGTTGCTGGATGGGTTATGGTTGCTCTGCCATATGAAAAATGGGGCATCTTATTTATGCCCGCCATCGCTAACAATAAACCTCCGCCCGTGAGTTCTACCAGGGTTGGCAAACCGTCGGCGTCCAGCTTCATGACGAGTCGGCTGGTGTCAAGGCTAAGATTCATTTCACCAGCTACCCCATCTTGGTTTTGCCAGATATCTACCTGCGTGGTTGCACCCCACAGCTCTTCTGAAACTCCTTTTGCAGATACGGCTAATTCCTGGGCGTCCGGGGTGATCCTAGCGTATGTTGCCAACCGTTGGTGATAGCGGGGGTCACTTTCTTCCACCCTGGCCGGCTGTATAGTGGTTTGGGTGCCAGCCGGGAGTTTTCGGACGCTGCTTAGTTCGCGGTCCTTGCTAAGAGGAAGCGGCTGACCGGGCAAGATGCAATCTTCTATGTCTTTTCCTTGAACTGGATCAAACCTGCGGCCAGGATCGGCGTCGGGCGGTACTTCATAGCTTCTAAAATCACGTACTTCCGTAGCCAAGTACTCTTCACGGAATTCTCGTCCCTCAAGATATAATTCGCGGCCGCCAGGGCCTGCCCATTGGCTTCCCTTAATCATACTTGGTCTTGAAAACTCACCCCACGTCACGAGTGTTGGTGCTATTTCTGGACTCATCTTCTTGCCTTGTTTACCTTTTTAGACCTTAGAGTATCATATTGGTCACACTTAGAACCAACTCCGAATCTTTTCCTCTTACTCCGACCAGTTATCGGATGATAAAAGTGCAGTATTTCGGTGCCTATACACATCGTGCTAGTATCACATATCATGAGGAAATCCGAAGACCAGGCCCCTGAAGGGAATCTTTATAGCCAACTAGAAGCCATGCTACAGCCTGGCACCGACATACCTGGTGCTGTTCAAGAGCACGACAGACCTATGTCTGCCGCAAACGCCAAGATAGATACGCTGCGTTTTACCCTGGAGGGGTTAACTGTTAGCATACGGCGATATGTCGATCGGGTAGTGGGCGGCGTACCCGACAACGATATGAAGGTCATGATTATGGCAGCGAGTCCAGGTACAAACTTACCCCTAGGCTACGCGGATGGCTTTGAGGAAGATGCTGTCGGGGGAGCCTTTGCCGTAAAGCCCGATGGAGAATTTTCTAATAGCCTTTCGCTTAGCTGGTCCTGCCGCGAGCATGGCCCGCTTACCCACGCGTCACAGGACATGCTTATTCAACTGGCTCTCGGCAATACCGTGCCCCCGAATCCAGCTCCGCGCTAAGGCTAACTGCCAATTTATTCGCTGGGGTTATAGGTCCGTGCCAAACACCAACTCCTCCGGCAAATCAATTCTTTGCTTTTTCATGGCGGCATAGATCCCGGAAGCCGTTAGCCGAAGATCCAACCTTTTGCCACCTTCGTGACCCAACACGTTTGCCAATTCCCCTGAAATCTCCTGACGCTGCTCCGTGGCAGTAAGCGCAGCCCCGCCGGAAGCATATGGATCGATGTCAAGATCTACGCCCAGGACATTCAGCAACCGATCACCCTCTGCACTCAGCCAAGTTACGTACCCCTTCGTCTAACACAATCCTCACTGCATTCTCCCCAGACCACAGCAAGACTCTGGCTCCGGGAGGGCGATCACCAGTTCCTTGGATCGTGACCGACAGATTCGTGTCCGGTCTCGCACCCATAGGGCCAGATGCATGCATAAATAGCTCTTTTGCCAGGGGCTATAAACATATTGGGCACTTCTGGGTCTTTCGACACTTTTCTAATAGAGGTTATCGTTTTCCCTCCCAGATTTTGGATACCATGCACCTCCCGGCCATCACCCATAAAGACAAAAAAATTTGTACTCTAAAAGTGTCCGGCCGGACACTTTTAGAGTACAGCGAAAGGTATCAAACTTGAAAAGTGACGCACAGTGGGCTGTAATGAGGATGTAAAAAGGAGGCCATGGATGCTACTCACCACCACACACACTGTTCAGGACACAAAAGTCAGGGAATATGTTGGGATTGTCTCTGGCCAAGCAATATTGGGCGCAAATATTTTGAAGGACCTTTTGGCCGGTATACGGGATGTAGTTGGCGGACGCTCAACTGCCTACGAGAAGGAGCTCACCAAAGCCCGGGAAATTGCCCTCAAAGAGCTTGAGGAGCAGGCTAAAAAACTGAATGCAAATGGCGTGATTGGAATAGAGCTGGATTACCAAACCCTTGGCCAAGGCAGCATGCTGATGGTTACAGCCAGCGGGACAGCAGTAAGGTTCGCGACTAAGAGCTAATCCAATTCTCCCTGTTATAAGCAAAACTGAAGCAGCTGCCTTGATTTTGGTAGACCTTCAGTTTTGGCCGACAGGGAGGATTGGGTTAGCTCTAAGAACCCATTCCGAATCTCGCTTCTGATACCAAAAGTGATCCATTTCGAGCGACAATTTGTTTTGATTTCACTGGCGTAGCCATAGTTACGGCCGTGAAATTAGGGCGAATTGACGCCGGAATGGGCGGTTTTGGGACAGAATTGGAGATTTGGAATGGGTTCTAAGGCCTAAGCTCCCATCCTGACGGACATGGGCTGACCCACGTGCACTTTGTCATCCTGGGCCATGTGCTCAGCTTGACTGGGTATTGATTCAGAATCCAGTGGCAAAAATTGACTCCTTAAATGGACTGGATGCCGCATCTAGTGCGGCATGACAGGAACGGGGGTGAATTTTAAAGTGCATGTGGGTCAGCGGACGTGGGCTGGCGAGTGCTAAACCTGTTACAATAACCTTATGATTATCGAGCTGCTGCGCTGGTGGTATGGCCCAGGGTGGATTCTGGCGTTCAAGCGGATAAACACCCGCACGGCGAACGTCGCCCACGCCTTTTCAGCAGGTACTTTGCTCAAAACACTTTTTGCCCCGTGGAAACGCATCCAGTACACCGGCAAATCTTTTGACGCCAAGATGCATGCCATGATGGACAACCTTGTGTCCCGCACCGTTGGCTTTGTTGTCCGCCTGTTTGTGCTGATTGCGGCGCTGGTGATGATTGCCGGCAGCGTACTGCTTAGTACCGCCATTGTTGTAGCCTGGCCACTGGTGCCGCTGTTGATTATATTCAGCCTTTTCAGGGGAATTGCCGGATGAATCCCGTTACAACCCAAAAGACCTACAAACTGTATCTATACATACGAACCATGCAGGCGTGTTCAACCGTTATTCAATGGCTGGAAGGGAAGTGGGTTGTAACGGGATGAACGGCACGTCCTTAAACCTTGGCAGCGTACGGGCTAAAAAGGCCCGGTTGGCTCTGCGCCTTAAAAAGGCCGGATACCTGGCGTATGCATCCGTTGGAGTCTTAGGCGGCCTGACTGCTCTGTATCTGTTGCTCCTGGAAAAGAACAAGCTTGGGTATCTGACGCTGGCCGCAGCGCTGTATGCACTCATGTGGGTGGTGTGGTTCAAGACTGAACTGGTCAAATTACCGCCAAAGAACCCCGGCAACAGCGTAGACGACCTGTTGGACGCTGACTTTCTGGCCAAGCTCAAAAACCCGGTGACACCGCGCAGTGCCTGGGGTGGCCTGACTGGCCACTGGCAAGAGATATTCATCACCAACCGCTTGCAGCTGGATCCAAAGCTGGTTGAAACAGTGCTAAGTGACCGTGAAGCAGACATGGACCAGGTCTGGCAGCTGGCCCGCAAATTGCAATCTGCCCATGACCCCAATTCGCTCAGTGCCGGGACCGTTACGACCGCCCTGATTCTGTCGTCACCCGAGCTCACTGAGTTCCTTACCACACAAAACATCCGGCCGGAGGATACCCTCCAGGTCTTTGATTGGCTCAGCCGCGTGTTGGCCTACCAACAGCTGCCCAAACCGTATTTTGGCGGGATTGGTCGGGATTGGGCCTTTGGCTTTACGCCCAACCTGGAACGCTTCAGCACTAATATAAGCGCGCAAGTACAGGGCGGCGCTGGCCATGCCCACTTTATGTCGCGCAGCAGCTCCATAGACGCCATGATCAACAGCCTCAACCAGGCGAGCGGAGGCATAGCTATAGTTGGTAACACCGGTATAGGCAAAACCTCTGCAGTCTATGCCCTGGCTGAACGGCTGCTGCAGGATAAATCCGTTGGCAGCATTCAAGACCACCAGGTCGTAGCGCTGAATGCGTCAGTTATATTGTCCGCTGCCAAGCAGGATCTGGAACGGACTATGCTGATGCTGTTTGGCGAGGCTATGCAGGCCGGCAATATGATTGTCTTTTTGGACGAGGCCCAGCTGTTTTTCCAGCAAGGCGTCGGATCCTTTGATCTGTCGCAAATCCTGTTGCCGGTGCTGCAGAACCGCCGGCTGAAGCTGATCTGCGCCTTTAATACGACCGACTTCCAGCGGCTCAAAGTTTCTAATCCCGCATTAGCAGCAGCACTCACACCCGTCGTCCTGCCAGAGCCACCCCAGGCAGAAGTCCTTAAAATCGTAGAAGACAGCGCCCTAGGGATAGAACACCGCACCAGGACAGTCATCACCTACGAGGCCGTCCGCGAAGCCTACCGGTTAAGCGGACAGTATGTGCAGAATATGGCTTATCCAGGCAAGGCCATCAGCCTGTTAGAGCAAGCCACCTCCTACGCCGACAATACGGTCCTCACCGCCGTGAGCGTGCAACGTACTGTCGAAAGCACGCTGGGCGTAAAAGTCGGCGGCGTCCAGGGCGAGGAAGCCGATACACTCCTGCACCTGGAGGACCGTATACATGAACGCATGATCAACCAAACTAGGGCAGTTACCGTTGTGGCAAGTGCCCTCAGGCGGGCCAGGGCAGGGGTGGGCAACACTAAACGGCCGATCGGTAGCTTTCTGTTTCTCGGGCCTACCGGCGTGGGAAAAACAGAGCTAGCCAAGTCCCTGGCCGCAACCTACTTTGGCGATGAAAAGAACATGATCCGCCTGGACATGAGCGAGTACCAGCAGCCAGGCGATGTCAGCCGCATGCTGTCGGACGGCAGCCAATCGGAAAGCCTGTTGTTGGCCATCCGCAAACAACCTTTCTCTGTGGTACTGTTGGACGAGATTGAAAAGGCGCACAGTAGCGTGCTTAACCTGCTGCTACAGCTGCTGGACGAAGGGCAATTAACTGACATCAACGGCCAACCAGCCAGTTTCCGCAACGCGATTATCATTGTGACCTCCAATGCCGGAGCCAATGACATCATTGAACGCATTACCAAAAACCAGCCGCTGGAGGAGTTTGAACGGCCGCTTATCGACAAACTCATAGCCAGCGGCGTCTTTCGTCCGGAACTGGTCAACCGTTTTGATGAAGTCGTACTGTTCAGGCCGCTCAATCAGCAAGAATTAGGACAGGTAGCGCTGCTGATGCTGGCAGAGGTTAACCGTAACCTGGCTAACCAAAACGTCAGTGTACAACTGACCCAGGCCGCGCTGGATAGTCTGGTCCGGCAGGGCTATGACCCGCAGTTTGGCTCCCGCCCCATGCGCCGTGTCATTCAGCGCACCGTAGAAGACGCCGTGGCCCAAAAAATCCTCAGCGGCCAGGCCGGCCCCGGAACAAAAATTCTGCTGGATTTACCAGACCTGCAAGATCAGCCGGCTCCCACCCCGCCTCCGCAGCAACAACCACCAATTTCATTCCCACCGTCGACACCACCTAAAACATAGGGATTGGTATTTGTTTAAAAGCAATGAGCTGAATGTAAAATTACTTACAAACAAACATCGCTTCATGATGCTAAACTCTGCGCATGCCTTTAGTAGAGCGTTTGAGAGCTAATGATTTTTTGCGGCACAATGCCATCTATTTTTCGGGCTCTTTACTGATTGGAGCCCTGAATTATCTGTACTATCCGGTGCTGGGCCGGTTAATGCAGCCTACGGCTTTTGGCGAGGTACAGACCCTTGTTTCCCTGTTCCTGCAAATTGGAATATTTCTGTCGGTGCTGGCACTGGTGTCAATCAACATTATTGCCAACATGAAGGATGAGGTTCAGCGCAACCGGATTAACCTGGAGCTGGAAAAGCTGGCGCTTTTAATCAGCGGCGTGCTGCTGGCAGCTTCTGTTATTTTAGGCCCGTGGCTGCAGAGCTACTTCCAGTTTGGTTCGCCGCTGCCGTTCAGCCTGCTGGCGCTGGCCGTTGTAGTAACGGTACCATTTACTTTTCGTACCGCCTATCTGCGGGGTAAGAAGCAGTTTAGCCGCAATTCTTTGGCCTTTATCGTAGGGGCGGGCAGTAAGCTTATTTTGTCAGTGGCATTGGTAGCAATTGGGCTGAGCACGGCTGGCGCGCTTTTTGGGATAGTACTTGCTCAACTGCTTGCCTTTACTTATGCGGCGCGCTATGCCCGGCGCTATGGTTTCACCGAATCCCTGCGCGGCCGGCTGTGGCGCATGCCGGATATGCGGCTGATTCGGCCAGAGCTTAAATACGCACTGTTAGTGTTAGCCGGGTCGTTGGCCGTAACAGTGCTGTATAGCGTGGATATTGTGGTAGTTAAGCATTATTTTGATGTTCAGACTGCCGGGCTGTATGCCGGCGTTGCGACCGTAGCCCGCATTTTGTTTTTTTTGACAGCGTCTATTGCCCAGGTGCTGATGCCGTCCATTCGCTTGCAGCAATCGGCGGCAGAGAATCGACGAATACTGATCAAGTCACTTGTACTTCTGCTGGCCATCGGCGGCAGCGTTCTGGCCGTTTTTTGTGCGGTGCCAAAAATGGTAGTTGGTATTTTAATGGGTGAGTCGTACCAAACCTACGCCCACTTACTGCCCCGGCTGAGCGTGGCGATCTTTATTATATCGGTGCTGAATCTCATCGTCACCTACTATATGGCCCTTCGGTATTACCCTGCAGGAATCGTTATGGTCGCGGGTACGGCCATCACTTATATCTGGATGCACTATTCGCATCACTCACTCCAAGCTGTTGTTGATAGCCTGCTGTATGGCAGCCTAACTATTCTGGTCCTGCTCAGCCTGTGGCTGGCCTGGACCCGCCGTAATGTTTTAAGAGTGGGAGTCCTCCAATGAATCAACAGTTAATTTCAATCATCGTGCCGGTATATAACGAGGCGGCCAATCTGCCGCTGCTTTACAAAGAACTGACCAAGCATACCAACCTGTTGCCGTATCGGTTTGAACTGATCTTTGTAGACGACGGAAGCAGCGACGATTCACCGCGCGTACTGGCCCGACTGGCTAAGGCCCATAAAAACGTGCGTTTAATTCAGCTGGCCCGCAACTTTGGCAAGGAGGCTGCTATGGCAGCCGGGCTGCATGCCTCCAGGGGCGATGCCGTCACCCTTATGGATGCCGACCTGCAAATGCCGCCCAGCATTTTGGGACAGTTCCTGGAAAAGTGGCGCGATGGCGCGGAGGTTGTAGTGGGCGTTTTTGCCTCGCGCAAGATGAGCCGGCTGCGCAGTTTTGGCGCACATTGCTTTTACCGGATTATGCAGACCATTGGCCATACCAAGATCACACCTCACGCCACCGACTACCGGCTATTGGACCGCAAGGTCGTAGACAAGTACAATCACCTGACCGAACGCAACCGCATTACCCGCGGGCTGATTGACTGGCTGGGGTTTCAGCGCGACTATGTCTACTTCGATCAGGCAGAACGCTTAAACGGCACACCCACCTACAGCTTTCGCAAGCTTATCGCACTGGCCATGAACAGTTTTACCGCCTACAGCCTGGTGCCGCTCAAGATGGCGGGATACTTAGGAATCCTCATTCTGACTATTACCATTCCGGCAAGTATTTTTATGTTCGCGGAACGATTCCTCCTGGGTGATCCGCTTCACTTGTACCCAACAGGCACAGCCTTTCTGGCGATGATGATCATTTTTTTGGTTGGCGTCGTGTTGGCCTGTCTGGGTCTGATGTCGCTGTACATTGCACACATCCATGCCGAGGTTATCAACCGGCCGCTTTACGTTGTACGGACTGAAAATGCAGATGAAGTGCAGTTAATTCCCCGGTCCCAGCAAGACACCTCTGAACCACTTTCTGAGCCGGAGCGACTTGGAAAGCTTGGCGAAGCGGTGGAGGGAATAGAGTAAAACTGGATGAAATGGGTTCAATGAAAATCCTGTGGCTCACCTGGAAAGACCAGTTTCATCCGGAGGCAGGCGGGGCAGAAGTGGTTTGCCGCGAACTCACCAAACGGCTGGTGGCTGACGGGCACCAGGTCACCATGCTGACTTGCGGTTACGGCGATGCTCTTGCCCGGGAAGATGTCGAAGGTGTCACTACCGTCCGGATTGGCAACAACCGCTACCTGCACCCTCTTCAGGCTGCCCGGTACTTCTGGCGTCATTTGCGCGGCCAGTTTGACGTCATCATAGAGGAAGTCAATGCGGCGCCGTATTTTAGTGTCCTTATGGAATCGAAAGCCCAACGCTTTTTGTTCTACCACCAACTGGAGCGCAAAGTCTGGTTTTATGAAAGTAAAGCACCGCTTAGTTACCTGGGCCACTATGTACTGGAACCTGCCGCCAGCCGGCTGCTAAGCCTGGCACGTGTACCGGTTCTGACCGTGTCGGAGAGTACTCGCGCGGACCTGGCCCGCCATGGGTTTAACCCTGATCGCACACATATCATTTCCGAGGGGCTGGAGATTGAACCGCTGCCAGACATTGCGGGTATACAAAAATACACCAGGCCAACTGTCCTGTCCTTGGGCGCTATGCGGGCCATGAAGCGCACCCTGCACCAAATCGAAGCTTTTGAACATGCTAAAAAAATATTGCCGGATCTACAGATGAAGATTGCCGGACTTTCTACCGGCCCGTACGGCCAGAAAGTACTGCGACGCATTGCTGCCAGCCCCTTTGCGGCTGATATTGCATACCTCGGCCGCGTCAGCCGGGCAGAAAAAAAGGAACTGATGCAACGCAGCCACCTCATCACCGTAACTTCCGTTAAAGAAGGGTGGGGGTTGATTGTGACCGAGGCTGCCAGCCAGGGTACGCCAGCTGTGGTCTATGACGTTGATGGGCTGCGCGACAGTGTTCGCCATAATCAGACAGGCCTGGTGACTATGGCCGCGCCCAAGGCGCTGGCCCAGGGCATCATTGAGCTCCTGGCCGACCCCAAACACTACCAACGACTGCAGAAAGCCGCCTGGGATTGGAGTAAGTCCATCACCTTTGATCAAAGCTACAAAGACTTTATGCATGTCGTAGGAGCAACCATATGAACTTATCGAAACACCCCCTTGTTTCCGTCATTGTTACCACCCGCAACAATCAGGCCACGCTCAACGCATGCCTGCGCTCCATCACAGAACAAACCTACAAACTCGTTGAACTTATCACAATAGACAACCAGTCCACTGACGAAACCAAAACCATTGCCCGCACCTATACGCCGCACGTTTTTGACAGGGGGCCAGAACGTTCTGCCCAGCGCAACTACGCTGTAGCCAAAGCCAAAGGCCAGTATGTACTGATCATTGACTCTGACATGGAACTGGAGGCCAAAGTTGTCGCCCAGTGCGTCGAAGCCGTTCAGCTCAACCCGGATACACAAGCTGCTATTATTCCAGAAGAGTCTTTTGGGCAGGGATTCTGGGCACAGTGTAAGCGGCTGGAAAGGTCATTTTATGTTGGAGTCGACAGCATAGAAGCGGCCCGTTTCTTTGACAAAAAACTGTTTGAGCAGGCAGGGGGCTACAACGAATCTCAAACCGGGGCCGAGGACTGGGACCTTACCAACCGTATAGCTGCCCTGACCAGCATTGCCCGCATTCCGGAATATATCTTCCATAACGAGGGCCGGATCCGGCTGCGCACCGCACTCAAAAAAAGGTTTTACTATAACAAAGGCTTTTTACAGTATTACCGGTCCAGCCCGACTCATCAAAAACCAGCAGCCAGTGTTTTGAACTACTACAAACTGTATTTGTCCCGCCCGGCCAAGCTCTTTCGTAACCCAATCCAAGGCATGGGCATGCTGTTCATGAAAACCTGCGAGTTCGGGACGGGTGCACTCAGCATGCTGGCCGCCAAAAGGGAGGATGCCCGATGAAGATCCTTTTCCTGGGCACCCACGGACAAAAAAACTGGGGTGATGAACTCATGCTGCATGTCTTTGTGCACCAGCTTAGTCCGGTTGTAGATAAGTTTTATATAAATTCCTACGAACCAAAACTGACCGCCGAATATTTAAAACGAAAAGACGTCCAGGTGTTTAACACCAGGACCGACAAACTCAAACTCCTGGGCTACCTTTTTCGGGCCGATGCCGTGGTGTTTGGCGGCGGTAATATTTTGAAGGAGCTCTACACCGCCTACGGCGGCAGCCGCTACGCCACGCTAGGTATGATAGATACCATCACCAAAGCCGCCAAGCTGCTGGGCAAGCCAATCTACCTGTGCAATATAGGCATCGGCCCGCTGGAATCCAGCCAGGGCAAGCAGCTGACAAAAGCTATTGTTCAGCGGGCACGGCTGACCACCGTACGCGATAGCGGATCGTTTCAGACGTTAGGTGAAATACAGGTAACTACTCCGCACTTACTATCCAGCGACGCTGTTTTTTCGGTTGATCGCCCGTACTTTGGCCTGTCTAAAACCCGCCAGCGGCGATCCATAAAGGACGTCACAGATTTGCAAAAAGTCGGCATCAGCCTGTGCCGCAACATCAGCAACAACGACAACTGGCACTATTTTATGAACAGCCTCGCTGCCGATGTCCTCCGCTTGTATAAGGCACATCCACGGCTCCAGTTTATTGGCCTGCCTATGCAGTTTGATGTCAGCAATAATAACGACCAGCAAGCCCTTCAGGAACTCCGCAGCCTGGTGCGCCAATCAGCACCGGATGTTTTGTTCGAGCTTGCCAAGCCCGAATCCATCAAGGATCTGGCCAGTGTCATTGACCAGACAGACCTTTTTATTGGCGAGCGTCTTCATGCGCTTATCCTCTCTGTAATCCTGGGTATTCCGGTGGTAGCGCTGGAATACGACGTCAAAGTCACTGGCGTGATGCAGGATCTTGGGCTGAGCCGGTTCGGTATAAATATCAGTGAAAAGTTTGGCGCGGGCAGCATCTTCCGGGCCGCCCGGACTATAGCCAAAAACTACGGTCAAACTACAGCCGATATAGCCGCCGCCTACCAAACCAGCCATGCGAATGCCGCCCAATCTTTGCAAGAAGTAACACAAGCGTTGAAAGAAGGTAGGTACGAGTGACAGAACTGACCGACCTCCTTGATAAGCTACATAATCAGCGCAAACTAGACCACAGCCTGCTACTGGGTTACTACGGCGGTGGGAACTATGGCGATGAGTTTCTGATGGAGGTGTTAGCAAATTTACTCACAGCACGTGACGTCCAGGAGGTCACGATTACCTACCAGGATCCTAAAACCTATAAGACTTTCCACCATGATTTTGGCTACACGCTTTGCAACATGCACGACAAAAAAACACTGCTTCGGGCTGTCCTGAAAAGTAAAAACATTCTGGTTGGCGGCGGCGGACTGTGGGGCAGGGATTTTAACTTTAATGTGCTGCTCATGAGCATCCTCCTGTTTGTGAGCCGCTGGTTTTTGGGCAAAAAGGTTTACCTGCTGGGCATCGGCTATTATCAGTCCACGTCGCGACTTGGCCATGTCGGAGCCTGGTTGGCGGGCAGGGCAGCCAACGTCGTTTTGGCGCGGGACAAAGAAACGCTGGCTAACTTCCAGAAAGTCAATAAAAAAAACACGCACCTCAGCCGGGATATAGCCTGGTATGCAGACCGGATAGATGAAGCCGCCTACGCCAAAGATGTGGACAGACTGAATACAAAATTTCCGGTACGGGGCAAAACGCTCTTTTATACGCTGAGAAAACTAGAAGGATACTACGACCTGATTGGGCGCTGCCTGAGTCAAAATCAGGATAAACCCAGCATAGCCGGACTGCTCGTACCGCGCCAGGTCCGCCCGGATGGGTTCCAGCTGCTTACAAATTGGCAAAAAGAATCTCCTGATCTGCAGATTTTTGACCTGGATTTCAACCCAATGGCGTTGTTTTACTTTTTCCGCAGGCACCGTAAAAACCTGGCGCTCATTGGCCCCCAGTATCACATCATCATTACCGCGCACCTCAACGACGTACCCTTTCTGCCGATTGTCTATGACAACAAAGTAGCCGAACTACTGAAGCAGATCAAGGACCCGCGCAAAGCCTTGCCGGCAGTAGGCTTACAACAAGCCGACATCCAAAAGTTCATAGATGCCTTTTACAGGAGCAACTAGTGAGTTTATTCCTATCTCACGGTGACTTCAGCTTTCCATTCACCTGGCCGTACTATTTCTACAAACAGTTGTTCATGTGGTCGTTCCGTACGGGCACACCCAATCCTGACGGCATTATAAAAATGCCGGGGCGGCTGCCGGAACTGGTCGTCTTTATGCTGGGAGGCAACAACTTAGTCGTAAGCTACTTCTTTATTTTTTCTTCGTTAGCCTTACTATTTGCGGCCTTCTATTTCTTTGCGGCCAGGTTTTTGCGCATACAAAACAAAGCTATCAGATGTCTGGGAGCATTGTTTTACACCCTTAACCCGGTAACGCTGGGCAACCTTGCCAAGACCGGGCTCATCGTGGCCGCCGCCATGCTGCCCGTTAGTCTGGTTGCTGTGCGCTACATTTTTATGAAGAAAAAGCTGCGCTACCTTTTGCTTTGGATCATCTGCCTGAACATTTCGCTTATTCACCCGTTTACCTTTATTGTGAATGGCGCAGCATCCGGCGGCTACTTCCTCTACCTGGCCTGGGAAAACAAACCCTGGCTGTGGGCCAGGCGGTGGACTTTTGTAGCGTTTGGCGTCATTGGACTGTTGCTAAGCGCCTACTTTTTATTGCCTATGGCCAGCATGCGCACGCTGAGTAAAGACATCATCAACGACAGTGCCGCCGCCTCACCAACCGATTATACGGCCATGGTGGAAATACTCAGCACGCGGGACCTGCTGACCGGTTTTTCGCTGTCCAAGGACGTGGTGATAGATTTTGCTTATTACGGCGGGCTGTATACCGGCATCTACTTTGCGGGGATTATTGCCTTTTATATGTTGCTGTTTGGCGTCTATCTGCTGGTGGAAAAGAAGTTGAGCGATGCCGACCGGCGGCGGGTCACCTTGTCGCTCACCGCCTTTTTGGCGCTTATTTTACTAGCCACCGTGACTGTGTGGAATGTTGACCGGCTTATAAAATTCCTCATCAAACTGCCAGGCGGCTGGGCCTTCAGGTCGCCGCTGAAATGGCAGCTGTACATCCCCTTGACCCTGGTCACGATGCTTGTAATCCTACTGTCATATCTGGAAATCAAACGTACCCGGCGATTGCTGTATGGCGGGCTGATCATCGTATTCTTGCTCATGAACGCCTACTTACTGGCAGAAGTCGGGGCCAAGCTGCTGGTACCGCGCCGTGTCACGCATTTTGCGGGCCTGCAGCAAAAACCGTTCAATCACGAAAACATTTTACTCATCAGCAATGACAAATGTGCCTCTACCGACATGGCTAACCGGCGCATCCGGACCGAGCTCAAACAAGTGCTGGTATCCAAGGACGTTCAGCTGAAACAAATCAGGCCTGACAACGTTTCCACCATCAACCTGGACAGTTATAACTACGTGCTGGATTGTCAAAATTCCCTGCGGGAGCTGCTCAAGCAGAGCTATGACTTTCAGCTGGAAGATACCTATGCCGACAATATGTTCCAGCTGTACGCCAATCGCCAGCCGCGCACCTACATATACACTTCGCGGTCACTTTTTTCCACGCCAGCAGAGCAGTTGGAGCACAAACAGGCTTTTGCCCAAAACGCGTTTGGGGAACCTTTCGACTTCATAGACGACCCGACGGAAAAAGAGGCACAGAATCCTCCCGTTACGAGCCCCATTATCAAGCTCATTGACCCCTACCAGAAACTTGCACCGGGCAACATCCAGGAAAAGACACTAACCGCCTCTGCCGGGCTGACAGCCGGTGATCGCACCCAGGTATACATCCGTGGCACGAATCAGCCGCTTTATTTCCGTTATGATCCGGGCGGGCGGCAGCTGTCATTCAATGCCGCGCCCCAGAATGGCTACAAGGCCTTACCGGCCGGCAACACTTTCCAGCCAATCCCCATAAATATTCCTTCCGGTGAGGACACGATTAGTGTTACCTATACCGACAGCACTTACACCTACCAGAACCTCCTCCCCAATCCGTCGCTGGAGGAGGGGGCCTGGCAGCGGGAGGTCGGGGATTGCTATGCTGTCGACGACAAAGCGGACATTGGAATGGGCACGGACCAGTCAGCCAAAAGCGACGGAAACCAGTCCTTGCAGCTGTGGTCCAAAAACCACATAGCCTGCAGCGGCCCTGCGGCTGTACCTGTCAAACCTGGTAATTATTTGCTGGATTTTGACTACCAGAGCGACAGCGGCCAGCACGCCGGATACGCCCTGATGCTCAACAAACCAAATCGCACCATCCTCAGCAGTCGGCTAAAAGGCCCGCCCAAACAGTGGCTGCCATTCACCAGCACCTTTGCAGTGCCCAAATCCAGCACAGCGCTGCGGCTGCTTGTCCAGGCCTATCCGGACACCCCCGGCGTAGTCGCCGGCACAGCTCATTACGACAACTTCCGGTTACTGGCTGTTCCAGACGTCCAAAACAGATTCTATTTTGTCCAGCGGCCAGCCGCGGAGATGCAAAAACCTTCACACGTAGCCTACCGGGTCCTTAACCCTACCAAAAGTACCGTACACATACGCGGCGCCACGACGCCTTTTTACCTGGTTACCAAAGAATCTTACAGCACCAAGTGGCGCCTGGCCCTGGCGGACAAAGCAGCCTCCTGGCTGCCGTTTAGTCCAGTCAGGGCCGTGGCAGAAAAAAACCACCTGCGCGTCAACGGATCCATGAACGCCTGGTACGTCGACCCGGCTGAAGTATGCGGGCAGCAGGGCAGGGCAGGCTGCACCAAAAATGCTGACGGGTCATATGACATGGAACTGGTAAGTGAATTCACCCCCCAGCGTTGGTTCTACCTTGGACTCCTGATCAGCGGCCTCACCTTTGCCGGCTGCCTGATTTACGTCGTGTTTGCCCTCTGGGGTACCCTGCAGCAGAGAGGCTATCACTTCAGACGGCCATGAGACATGTAAAAAAGTCAACACTCATCATCTATAGCCTGGTTGCTCTGGTCATCTTGCTGCCGCTACTGGACAGGGGATATATCCTAACCTTGGATATGGTTTTTGTGCCTGACCTGCAAGTGCCAGGTAGCGTAAGCAGCAGCTATCTTTTGCACACCGGCCTGGCCATCCTGGGCAAGCTAGTACCAAGCGACATCGTTCAAAAACTGATGCTTTTCAGTATTCTGGTCTTTTCCGGATTTGGTGCCCACCGGCTGTTTGAGCTCATCCATGCAAAAGTCCGTACAGAGGTCCGTACAGAAGCAGCAAACAGTGCGGCCGCATATTTTGCCGGTATCTTTTACATGATTAACCCGTACACTTATTCGCGGTTTATGGCCGGGCAATATTCGGTACTGTTGGGCTATGCACTTTTGCCCTTTTTCGCAAACGCCTGGCTGCAGTTTTTAACAAATCCGGCTAAAAAAACTACGTTGACAGTCGTGCTCTGGGCAGTGCTGATAAGTATAGTTTCCGTGCATAGCGTCGGCCTTATCGCCCTCCTGGGCTGTATTGGTCTGGGCGGGGCGTTATGGCAGAATCGTCAGCATAGCGCGACAGTGAAAAAGCTCTGCATGTACAGTCTGGGCGGGTTGGGGGTAGCTATGATTCTCAGTAGCTACTGGCTCGTGCCGCTCGTGCTCGGCCATAACCAGACCGCGCGGACTATAGAAGGCTTTGGAACAGGGGATCATCAGGCTTTTGTCACTGCCGGCGGTCATGCCATCGGCCGGCTGGGAAATGCCGTGCGGCTGCAGGGTTTTTGGGCCGAGGATCGCGCCCTCTATGACTTGCCGCAAGAACGCATGCCTGCCTGGGGGCTTCTTATACTTGTACTCTGGGTGCTGGCTATCACCGGCGGCATCAGGTTTTGGCGCCAGGGCCAGCACCTGGAAACAGCCGTACTGGGCGCTGGTGCAGCCATCGCGGTCTTCCTGGCCGTCGGCGGCCTGAGTGGCTGGTTGGCTGGTCTGCCGCTGCTTGGCGGGTATCGTGAACCACACAAGTTTACCGGTCTCCTTGCTTTGGCTTACGCTATTTTTGGGGGCGCTGGTGTGGCTGCTCTTTTGCAGCGGACCGAAAAACGGTTTGGCGGGACAGCCGCCAGCGCCATCATGGGCGCAGTCCTCGTCTTACCGCTTGCCATTACTCCCACCATGGTGTGGGGGTTTGCGGGGCAGCTGGCTCCCCGTCACTACCCCAAAGACTGGTTTGTCGTAAACCAAAGGCTGAACCAGGATACCAGCAATTTTCAGGTACTTTTTGTGCCGTGGCACCTGTATATGCCGTTCAATTTTTCTGGACGCACCATTGCCAACCCGGCCATGAAGTTTTTTGACAAGCCCATTTTAAGCAGTGACGATCCAGAATTTCGCGGTGCTTCTACTACCTCGTCTACAGCCAGCATAAGGAGTGTTGGCAGGGTTCTGGCAGACGCATCAGGTCGTCAGGACCTTGGGCGGCAGCTGGCCGCCCATAACATTAAATACATCTTATTGGCGAATGAATCCGATGCTGAAAAATATCACTATATGGATGATCAGAAAGACCTGTATGTCATATCCCAAACTACTACGCTAAAATTATATCGGAATAAACTATGGGATAAATTCTGAGGAAAGAGCACGATGTCAAATATACACCCCGGGACACCGCAACCACGACCACGTGCATCAGTAGATGGTATTTTACGGCCGCGTACCGGAACCCGCCCAAAGCAAAGGCGGACTCCGCCGCTTCCTCACCTCCAACCGCTCGGATCACAACGGTCCTGGCCCGTTGAGACACCGGCCCCACCCGTTCACGCCAAGCCGCAACCCCAGGCTCCCGCCCGGCACAAAGCCAAGCCAAGCCGCAAGCGACATTCTTTTCGCACTGTCCTGCGCCTCATGCTGCAGGCAACAGCCGTGATTGTGCTGCTGCTTCTGGGCCTCTTTTCCAGGTACGCTGTTATTGGCCAGGTTGTTATTGGCCTGTACGGTGTGGCTGCGCTGGTTATGCGCCTAGAAAGCCGGACAAGCTTTACGTTGGCCGTCATGGCGCTGGCCGTCGTGCTGGTTGCCAGTCTTCGTGCCGACACCGTACTGGCAGGGGCTTTTGCGATATACGCGTTCCTGTTACTGGCCATTGGCGCAATTTCTTTGGGCCGTGAAATTCACAATGCCTAAGAACCTCTTATCCTTAGATGGAATCTCATAGAACCCATTTCATAAAGTTTAAGAATTGTAAAATATCTCCTATTAGCTCCCTTAACTGAGGTGAGATAGAGGTATAACAGAGGTCCGTCAGAGAAAACCCCTTTGATAAAATGATACGGTCACTAAAAGTATAAGGAGGGCCAATGCGTCTAATGTCTGGAAAAGTACCTAAAGAAAAGCGATCCAAGAAAATAGTTCTAGGATTCGCTGGCCTCGCATCGGCAGCCGTGGTGAGCGCAGTCGGCTTTGCCGGTGCAACATCCGCCAAACCAGTAGCTACTCCCGGCTATGGCGGCAACAATAACAACCATCAGGAGATAAACACCGAAGTAGATCTGGACGTCAACGGTGACAACAATGTCATCAATGTCGTCATTAACTATTTCTTCGGGTAAGCCCTGATAACCCAACCCCTAAGCTCCCTCTGCAAAGAGGGAGCTTTTTTAAAGAGCATAATCTGGCCGTCATTCTGACAGACACGCAGGCGCAGAGATAGAGACGCCGCCTTGAAAAAGCATAAGGGGTACTCTACAGTACTACTATAAATGGCCAGAAAACGCAGCCCGCAACCTCCTATTGTCCAACTTGCCCTTATTCACTTCCTGCTTATCCTGCTGTTTGCGGGAACTATTGTTGTGCATGACGCCTCGCAACTGATTGCACCGGCAGCTGTATTGCAGCGCTGGAAGCTTACCGCCGCCATGACCGTCCTGGTTACCGCGGTTTGGTATTTTGCCCGCATCAAACAGGATAGTTCTGCTTTTCAGAAATGGTTGATCGCCGCACTCGTTTTTGGAGATATCATTTTTACCTCACTCCTGGTGTATAGCGACCGTGGCATGGCCAGCCCTGCAGTCGCCCTTTACAGCCTGCCGATTGCCGTTTCTGCAGCTCTTCGCAGTCGCAGCGCTTTGTGGGCTACGGCAGTACTCAGTGCGACCGGCTATTCGCTGGCGGCAATAAAATACTTTGTTGATTACTTCAACGAAGGCTACAAGGTCCAGCTGTACGCGACAATAGGCTTGTACGGTACGGCGCTTTTCCTGCTTGTGCTTCTGCTGACAGTGGCGCTCCATACCAAAGCCGATACCTAACCAGTATTGATACGGCAGCACACTTTAACTTATAGACATCACACCCTGAAAAAGGCACTCATCCCATGAGTGTGGGTAATGATGCCCACCTCTGAAACCATAAGCCGTTTGCGGTTAATTACTTGTGGCAAAGGGATAGTCGCCTATACTAGTAATCGGGGCAATCATACATGAGTACACAAGAACAAGAAAAAATTATCAAAGAACTACGTGGCAAGGCAATTAAGATCACCATTGCTGATGGGGTTAAAGTCACCGATAAAGTTACCAAGATTGATAAAAAGACAGTGTGGGAAAAAGCCAAGCGAGCCGGAGAGACCATAAATGACGACACTCTACCCACCCCTCATACGGCAGGAGCTTAAAGACTACCATATCTTTTTAGATACGAACGTTTTTATCTATGCCTCAAAAAACGAGAGCTTCTTCAACTTTCTGGTCGACCTAAACAACCAGGCAGACTGTGCGTTTACAACCATTCCCTCGGTTTTGTTCGAGTATACACGGGGTTCAAATAGTGCTACTGAGTATGCCAAGCGAACTGACTTTCTGAAAAATATGGTGGAATCAGTAAACTCCATGAATTTTCTTAACTCTATACCGGACTTTCATATAGTAATGGCGAAGGCCGACTCAAATAATAAGTCCTATACTGATTTCTTGCTTGCTGCTTGCCTGTACCAGTATCGTCACGTCAAGGTCGGGTTGCTCACTACCGACCTTAAAGCATGCCCGTCATTCTTTCCGCGCAGTCACCTTGTAACCGTAGAGCACACCAACGAAGTCGTGAACTTTGGAGTCTACCAACTCAACCCTGAAGCGTACTCACAGGCCGCAGCTAAAGCCCTCGAAGAAGTCACCGAATAGCTATACTGAAGGCATGAACAAGCCTAAAAAGCCTGCCAGTGCCATGACCAGGGACGAGTTTTAGCAGTACTCAAGGAAAGTCAGCCGTAAAAAGAAAAAGATAAACATTCTACAACAATCTGTGGACAGTTTAAGCTTTTAAAGTAAATGTTCCGATCACACGCGACCCCCCCAAAAAAAACGCATGAATTCTTAAATAGCTCGTTCGCTCGAAGGATATCTTGAACAGGCTCTAAGGCTTCGCCAAGTGAAAAAACTTACAGCTTTCGCCCGGGTTTGGCGGCTACCATGGGTCTGCAGTCAAGTATAAGGAGGAAGTGCGGATATGAAAAAGTCCAAAGTTCTATCAACACCAACAAGGCTCAGGGACCTAAGCTTTGACGACCTCTACCCGGACGACGGCACCCAGCTAAAAGCCGAACTGCTAAATGCACGCAAGTGGCGGCAGTTCAAAAAAGAAATGACTACCTAGAAATCAAGGTGACTTTTTAGGCGACCCTACTATTTGTATGGCTGCCTTTTTAAAAACAATGCCCAGCCCATAATCTTCATCCAGCAAACCATCCAGCTTGTCTGTACGCACGACATAGTTTTGTTTTTTGTAGCTTAAAACACCTTTTTGGTGGAGTTTTTTTAGTTCGATACCCGTTGTTTCACGCGTCAGGCCTATAAAGTTAGCCAGATCCTGCTGTGTAAGGGGCAGGCGTATCTGAACGACGTTCTTCCGCTGCTCTACTCCGAATCGAAGACAAAGGAAATGTATGGTGTTGAGGACCTTCTGTGAGGCTTTTGATTGTTCCAGGGCATTAATGCGCAGTTGCGTGTGCATGTGGGCACTGATTAACTGGTCCAGCAGAAAGGCCCGCGCTCTGCCGTGGGAAGCAAAGAACTTCTGGAGCTCTGCCGTCGGTATGCAGTAGACAGCTGTTTCCGTAAATGCCTCGTAATAGAACTGTACGTGGTTGACCTTGCCAAAGGCCCACGCCAAGGGGAAGATTTCTGTGTCCAGGTCAAAGCCTATGGGCTTTTCCTCGCCAGCCAGGGTCAGGTTATATGTTTTGACAATGCCGCTCTTGACGGCGTAGGCACATTCTGGCACTTCTCCTTGTACCAGAATAATCTCGCCTTTTTTGAAACGTTTGGTCCGGAAATTCTTTAAGAAATTAAGATAATCATCCATAGAATATAGGTTACTGTGTTTGCGCCGTACTATTGTAAGCTATTTTATATTAGTTTAGATACAAAAATATTCCAACCCCCAAAGTTTCCCTGGGTCTCTCCAAAAGCATAAGACTACTCTGTTCAGGTCTTCTTGCCCCTGGAGGTCCTTGAAGACTTCACTGAACCGTACTTCCCGCGAACCTGAAAGAGCAAATAAAACCCTACTGCTGAACCAATCAGACTAAAAACAAACGTACCCGCCCCGCGACCATGGATAAAGAGACTAAGTACAGAGTAGGCGGCATTAATCAGCGCCCCCAGAAACAGCAGGTGCCAGCCACGCCTGCTTCGCTTCTTCAGTTCCGGGTAGGCCATCAGCAGGATAACGGCGTCCGCCACCAGCACCCCTATACCTACATAAATGATCGATTTGTCCGAACTGCTGACCGCCGCAGGGTAATTAACGTAAAACGAACCGTACTCAAACACAGATTCTGCGGCCCGCACCAGGTTCCAAAGCGCCCAGGCACCAAAAAGCTGCAACATGCCAAAGACCAGCGCAATCCAGGGCCAGACGCCCGCTAACGCCTCCCGGCTGCTGTCCGGCAGGGGCGGCGCACCCTTAAAAAACGCCTCCAGCTTATCCTCCAGCTTTTTAACCGTACCCATCTTCTGGACCCCCTGTTAATATGTTATATATGTTATCTAAAGCATAACCCCTGGAAGCGTCCTGTGCAATAAGTCCTGCCGGCAGGGTTCGGGTTTGACCCACCCTCACTTTTTGCCTCCAAAGAGGCTGACGTAACGTGAAGCCGGAGTCCGCCCCAAAAAAAGTGGGAGCGGTTTCCGCGCGGAACGTCTCTTTGGGGCGGAAAGTGAGGTGGGTCAAACTCAGAGCTGGCACAAACGGGTAATAGGGTACAATAAGCGTGATGTCAGATTTTGCCAGGGAGTACAAACGGCTCAACGCCATGCAGAAAAAAGCCGTGGACGCCACGGAGGGTCCGCTATTGGTCATTGCCGGTCCCGGCACAGGAAAAACACAGCTGCTCAGTGCCCGCGTAGCCAACATTTTGAAGCTGACAGACTCGTTACCCAGCAGCATACTCTGCCTTACTTTCACCGAAGCGGCGGCGCTGAACATGCGCGAACGCCTGCGGAGCATGATCGGTGAAGACGCCTACGGTGTACATATAAATACATACCACAGCTTCGCCAGCGACATCATCCGCGCCAATCCTGATTTTTTTGAAACCGTCGACCTCCTGACAGGAGCAGATACTCGCATGGAGCGGCCAATCAACGACCTGGGCCAACTGGAAATCGTCAAAAGCATAGTTTACGGACTACCATTCACCGACCCGCTGCGCGGAGCACGGTATTACCTGAAAAGTGTCGTATCGACCATATCGGATCTGAAGCAGGCCAACATAGACCCAGAGAAGATGCGTGCCATCGCCAAGGATAACGCCCGGGTTTGCCTGGAACTGTCGCCGCGCATCCATGACCTGATGTCGCCTCATACACGCATGCCCGGCAAAGCCGGGGCGGCGCAGCAACTGTTTACGGGCTTCCGGAATGAGCTGGCATCGGCCCAGGGCGAACTGGCCGACGCGGCCCTGAAAGAGCTGGACCGTGCGCTGGAATCTTCTGCCGAAGCCAACTCCACAAAACCGTTGACCGCCTGGAAGAACAGCTGGCTGCAAAAGGACGATACTGACCGGTGGTGCTTCACCAATCCGGCCGTCAACGATCGACTGCTGTCGCTGGCGACGATTTATGAAAAGTACCAGGAAATACTTGAATCAACCGGCCAATATGATTTCAACGATATGATTCTGCGCACATTAAAAGCCCTGCAGGAAAAGCCGGAGCTCAAGTTCAACCTGCAGGAACAGTACCAGTACATCCTGCTGGACGAATTCCAGGACACTAATGCCGTCCAATTTGAACTCGTGCGGACGCTGGCCGACCATCCGGTTCACGAAGGCCGCCCGAACATCATGGCCGTCGGCGACGACGACCAGGGTATCTTTGCTTTTCAGGGTGCCGACATCGGCAATATGATCCAGTTTTTAGCCGCTTTCCGGGACGTAGAGGTCATAAATCTGGTCCAGAACTACCGCTCGCACCACGACATCCTGCACGTCGCCCACAACATTGCGGAGCAGATAGAATCGCGCATACATCATTCGCTTGACGGTGTCACCAAAAACATTGAAGCCGCAGCAAGCGACCTGCCTGACAACGCGACTATAGCCCGGCACGAGTTCACTTCGGCCGCTGCTGAAAACGGCTGGATCGCCGATCAGATCGCAGAGCAGATTGAGAATGGCGTGCCAGCGCACGAAATCGCCGTACTGGCGCCTAAGCATGCCGTCCTGGAAACGCTCGTACCGTTTTTAAACAAACGGGGCATCCCGGTCACCTACGAAAAGCGCGAAAACATCTTTGAAACACCCGTCGTGCAGACAATCCTGCTGATGTGCGAGCTTTTGCGCGCCACAGCCAGAGGCGACCACTCCCTTATGGACCAGCTGCTGCCGAGGGTTCTGAGCCTGGATTTCTGGCAGATTCCGATCGAAACAATCTGGCAGCTAAACTGGGACCACGCCCGCCAGCACCAGGAAGATACCAAACGCTGGGTCGAACGCACAGTATCGCTGCCGCGCACGGCCGAGCAAGTCAAGTTCCTGTTGCGTCTGGGCACCAACAACGAAACTTACGGTTTAGAATTGACACTCGATTATCTTACCGGTGCAAAACCGCTGCAGTACGACCACGCCAGCTACACCTCGCCGTTGAAGCAGTTTTATTTTTCCGATTCAGCACTTAAGGATTCGTCGCTTCAGTTTTACGAGGCTATTTCGCACCTTTCCGTCATCCGCGCCCAGCTGCGCGAACAGCAGGCAAGGGAAGATCACCGCCTTGATATAGACAGTCTGCTGGATTTGTATGAGACTTACCAGGAAGCCGAGCAGCCGCTCATCAACACCCACCCGATCGCTCAGGCCGAATCGTCCGTGCAGCTGCAAACCGTTTACAAGGCCAAGGGCCTGGAATACGAGCACGTATACCTTACCAATTTGCAGGACGATGTGTGGGGCAGCACCGCCAAGGGCGGTAGCAACAAGCTGTCCATCCCAGCCAATCTGAAGCACATCCGGCACGATGCCTCCACCGAGGACACGCTGCGCCGGCTGCTGTTCGTGGCTGTAACCCGCGCCAAACACGGTCTTGTACTGACCAGCCACGCCCAGTCCGAGTCAGGCAAAAAGACCCAAGCCGTCAAATACCTGCAGGAATTCGAAGAAAACGACCAGCATTACAGCGGCGTATTGCCGGATGGCGCAAACCGCATATTCATGACCGACCGCGAGCCCGAACAGCTGCAGAACGACGTCGACACACTGTGGCATAGCCGCCACACCGAACTGACGCCGACGCTCAAGAGCCTGCTGGGCGAACGGCTTGAGCGCTACGTCATGAGCCCGACCCACTTGAATACGTTCACTAACGTTGAATATTCCGGACCAATGGACTTCCTGCTTGGTCCGCTGCTACGCTTTCCGAAAGCCCCGACCGCCGACAGCGTTTACGGCGACGCCGTGCACCGGGCGCTGGAGCAGTACCAAAAATCCTGGAAGGATGGCCGGGGAATCAGCATAGACCAAGCCATTGGCATTTTTGAAGCCCGGATGGAGCGCGGCTTTTTGTCAGACGTTGATAGAAAAGCTTTCACTGAGCGGGGCAAACGCGCCCTGCGGACTTATCTTGCCAAAAACGGCGAAAGACTGCGCCGCCCTGCCGAGGTAGAATTTGATTTCCGCCGTGAAGGCTGCGTGTTCGACCAGGCAGTATTGACCGGCAAAATGGACCGCCTGGAAGTCAACCAGGCCGACAAAACCGTGCGCATCATCGATTTCAAAAGCGGAAGCCCAAGCGCCAAATGGGGCAGCGACGGCAAGCATATCAACTACAAACAGCAGCTATATTTTTACAACCTGCTGATCGAAACGTCGCGGACATTCAAGGGTTATAAGGTCAACAGCGCGGCGCTGGAATTCATCGAACCGCTGCCGAACGGTGAATCCGCGCCACCACTGGAGCTAAGGTTCGACCAAAAAGAATATGACGACTTCAAAAGACTGCTGCTGAACGTCTGGCAGCGCATTCATAACCTGGACCTGCCGGATATCTCTGGCTACCCGGCCAGTGCAACCGGCGTTCGGGCATTCATAAAATACCTGCTGGCCTAAGTTTCTAAAAAACCGGCATCCCACTGGAAATTTGTAGAACCTACCCGGGGATGAACTTCACAAGAAAGAACCAAAGAATTTTTTTGCCAAAGCCTTTGATTTAGTGCCAATACGAGCCGGCTCAACCAAATCTTCCTGGTCATCAGCAAAGTCAGATACCAGCGCCCGGCGGGATTCAGCCAGTCTGTGGAAAACAACCCGGCGCAGCACATAGGCAGCCACTCCCACGCTCACACCAATTGTCAGATCAGTTATTACAGTTAGTACCAAAGTGACAAGCAAGGTTATATCAAAGTCTGCGGCATGACTCTTGATAGCACGTGATACTTCCTTGTATTCGCTGATGCGGATTGCAGTGACCAGCAGGACCGCGCTGAGAGCCGTCAGCGGTATGGTGTTAGCCACCGGCGCAAGCAACGCCAAAAAGACCAGTACCGTCAGGGCGTGGATAATGGTTGTAACTCTGGAAACAGCGTGACTCTTGATTGCCGTACCCGTGCGGGCAATGACTGCAGTGGCAGGGATGCCACCAAATAAAAAGGAACCGATATTTGCGATTCCTTGCGCCGTAAGTTCCTGGCCGGGGCGGTGCTTTGTCTTGGTTATTCTATCGGCCACCAGGGCACACAAAAGACTCTCAATGGCGATCAAAAACGCAATTTTGAGAGCAGGCACAATAAAAGCACCTTCAAACGTCGGCAGGTTGCTCACAAGCCGCGGCAATCCCTCGGCAATAGGACCGTAGGCGTTAGAAAGCGTTTTGACAGGCTGAAAATACGGAACAAATTTGCACAGCAGCGTCGCTACCGCCACTGCCAGCAGTGTAGACGGAATTTTAGCAATTGGTTTGAGCTTGTTTGCGCTCACAATAATACCAACCGACAACACGCCAAGCACCAGGGTCGGCAGGTGCAAAACACCGACGTGCTTGAGCGTTTCCAGGGTTTTTTCATGAAAGTGGGTGTGCGCTTCCAGCCCCGACAGGCCAAAAAAGGCATTAAGCTGACCAAAAAATATCACTATGGCCACACCGGCCGTAAAGCCCAGCACTACGCTCTCCGGTATCCTGACGATCAGCTTTCCGACGCCAATGAGGCCGAATAGGATCAAAAAGAGCCCGGCAAGCATAGTAATCATCGGCAGGTTTTTCGCGCCGAACTGATTCACGGTTGCCACAAGGACCGGCACCATAGCAGCGGCAGGGCCCGAAACGCTGTAAGCCGAACCTGCAAAAAGGCCGGCCAAAAGGCCGGCTATTCCTGCGGTGTACAGACCGATAACCGGCTCTACACCTGCTGCGATTGCGAGGGCAAGCGAAAGCGGCAGGGCTACTATGCCCACCGTTAAGCCTGCGCTGAGGTCCTTAATAAGTTTCGGTTTTGAATACCCGACTAGATCAGGAAAAAAATTCTGAACAACTCGCATGCTTAGCTTGCTCCTTAGTGGTTCGCACTCTGTACTGTACCGGTCGCAAAAAGAAAAACGCCCGGCAAAAACTTTATATTTTGCAGCGTTCCGAAACAGAGTATACGCCTACGCAAACGCTGATGCAAGCCGCGATTTTTATATTCCGCGGCGGCGGCGCCTGAGCCAAGAAAGCTGATGTCTATGTTTTGGCTTTTTCGTTGACGCTAGGAAGCGTCCTCCAGTTCACTATCTTCGATGTCTGCGTTTCAAACCGGCTACCTGTAAGCGGACGGCTTGGCGGTCCATCAGGCTTTGGGCGTGTTCCAGGGACACCTGGTCTTTGGCCTCGGCTTTCATTTTTTGGGCTAGTTCGTAAGCTTTTTTGGCCTCTGCTTCATCAATATCCGTTTCATGGTCGGCTTCGTCCACCAGTACAGACAAAATATTATCGGATACCTCTATGACCCCGCCGTTGGTGGCAAACAGTTCCATGAAGTCATCCGGGTCAGTAGCCTTGCGACGAACTTTTATAACCCCATGCGTGGCCACACTAATCAGCGGCATATGGCCGGGCAATACACCAATCTGGCCGGCCATAGTAGGCAGCTGCACCTCGTAGACATCATCGTCAAATTTAGTACCACTGATAGTCTCTAATTTTAAACGAATCACTTTGTGATTCCTTTAAAATTAGGAAGTGAGGAGTGAGGAGTGAGGAGTGCGATCATTTGCGATTCCTTGTAGATTTTATGAGACCGATTAATAATTTATGACCTTTTACGCTTTGACTATATAGGAGAAGCCTTGCATCTTCGTTTATATAGCCCACGTCAAGGGCAATGTACATAAAGCTCTGAAGTTCAGTTAGCGATCCGGCGGCAATGGTATAAAAATGAAGTTTATCAGCAATGGTTTGCCGGCTAAAACCTTCTGCTATATTGGCCGATACGGAGCTGGCTGCACGACGCATTTGGTTTGTCAGCGCGAACTGCTCGTCTTTAGGAAATTGACGAGTCAATATATAGGTTTGCTTCGCCAGCTCCCGGGCAGCCTGCCAGGCAAGTAGCTTTTCAAACGAATCCAGCTTACCGGGTTTTTCTTCTGACTCCACTCTTCGCACTCCTAACTTCGTTAAAGCTATGCTTTAACTTCGCTAATGTCGCCCTTCATATAGAACGCTGATTCTGGTTTGTCGTCGTGTTTGCCGTCCAGGATTTCGCGGAAGCCGGCTATAGTGTCTTGCAACGAAACGTATTTGCCGGGGATGCCGGTAAAGACTTCGGCCACAAAGAACGGCTGGGTCAGGAAACGCTGGATGCGCCGAGCCCTAGCTACCGTCAGCTTGTCCTCGTCAGACAATTCATCCATGCCCAGGATAGCGATGATGTCCTGCAGGTCCTTGTAGCGCTGCAACACTCGTTGCACTTCGCGCGCTACTTGGTAGTGTTCGTCGCCCACAACCTCGGCATCCAAAATGGTAGAGTTGGAGTCCAATGGGTCAACGGCGGGATAGAGGCCCAATTCTGTCAGGGCGCGGCTGAGCACAATGGTAGAGTCCAGGTGGGCAAAGGTTGTGGCAGGCGCTGGGTCGGTAAAGTCATCGGCAGGCACATACACGGCTTGGACAGAGGTGATCGAACCCTTACGCGTAGAGGTAATACGCTCTTGCAGCTGTCCCATCTCCTGGGCCAGGTTAGGCTGATAGCCCACTGCAGAAGGCAGCCGGCCCAGCAGGGCAGATACTTCAGCGCCAGCCTGCGTAAAACGGAAAATGTTGTCAATAAACAGGAGCACGTCGCTGCCTTTGTCGCGAAAGCCTTCGGCGATGGTCAGCCCGCTCAGACCCACGCGCAGACGCGCACCCGGCGGTTCGTTCATCTGGCCAAAGACCAGGGAAGTCTTGTCCAAAGTGCCGGACTCTGCCATTTCGCGGTAGAGGTCGTTGCCTTCGCGGGTACGCTCACCTACACCAGCAAAGACGGAGTAGCCGCTATGGAATTTGGCGATGTTGTTGATGAGCTCGGTGATCAGCACGGTCTTGCCCACGCCGGCGCCACCGAACAAACCAACCTTACCACCCTTGGTAATGGGAGCGATGAGATCGATGACCTTCAGGCCGGTCTCTAGGATTTCAACAGTACCGGATTGATCGATAAGCGGTGGCGGGGACCTGTGGATAGGGGACTTGTTTTTGAATGTGCCGCCCTTGCCGTCAATCGGCTCGCCGGTTACGTTAAACATACGCCCCAACGTTTCGTCGCCAATCGGTACGCTGATAGAGTCGCCAGTATCGATAATTTCAGCACCTCTTTCCAGGCCATCGGTAGAGCCGAGGGCAATCGCCCGAACCGATGATTCGCTGAGGTGCTGAGCCACCTCAAACACCAGCTTTTTGCCATCCAGTTCTGTTTCCAGCGCATTATAAATCGCCGGCAGGTGGTCCTTGGGGAAATCCACATCCACCACCACGCCTACAATCTGACTGATCTTACCTGTAACCTTTTCCTTTGTTGTTGCCATCTTCTTAAGTATCCTCTCCTAATGTATCTATTGCTGCTTCGAATCCTCTGTGAAAAGCGTCGATTTCTTGTATTTGCCCGGCCTGTATAAGTCCTGACGTTTCATCCGCAAACTCTGGGTCATCAAAAGGCTGGGTCATATCGGGATGACCGCATCCCATACCACGGCCCGTCTCTAACGCCTCATCGATACCGCTTACTATCCATCCTTTTGCGATTTCAAGCTGCGCCGGCGTGAAGCCTCTGGCAGCTGGATCTGCACTGGTAATGTCATGGAAGTATATCTCACCAAGTGTGATCGCAGTTTGGCTCAGCTCGTAGTCAGAGGAAGACGTCATTTTTGAATTGCCTCCATACTCATCGCATTCATCTTAATCATTGATCACCATCCTCTCGCCCCAAGTTGTCAAGGGACCTCTCTTTCAAGCGGCGGCCAAGATCCAGCTCAAATTCGCTTTGCTGAGTCCATAGTTTGAAAGGGTTTTTCCATTCCATTATTTTTTCCTATCCACCCCAGTTACCAGTAAAATTGCGCATTACTCTCTCGGCCTCAACATCTGTTCTATTCTCTACCGCCATCTGAATGCCTTGTTCGTATGAAACTACAATCTCACGGGCAATTTGCAAGGCTGCCCAGTCTAATGCCTCGGGCGTCATTACTCGATCTTCAGCTAAGGCATTCTCAAGGATACTGGTAGCATCAACTCTGTGTTCTTCAAACCTCGCCACCATAGCACCTTCGTAGGCTGCCCGATCGTCCGAACCAAAAGCCTCTATCCAGGGCTGGACTTCACGATCGCCAATAGGACTTTGGCCTAAATTCAGTCCATCAGTTCCTTCGGTCATTTTATAGCCTCCGCGCCGCCGGTTATTTCTGCTACTTCCGGCATCATGGATACAATAACTCCTCTTTGATTTTTGCTATATCCCTGCCAACATAAATGACGTGCTTGATTTCGAACAATTCTCTAATGGCTGGAGTCATTGCAACACGCCGACTAGGATTAGGGTGGGCAGTTTCAAAAGACTTGACCTGCAACGGGTCTGTTTGGGTAAACACTGGCTTCTCGCCTACTTCTCTGACGTGACTAATGTTGCCCACATCCCATGGGAGGGGGGAGTCGTATCGTGGGGTGTGCGGACCTACTGTAGATAACTCCGGGAAACGATCGACGACCCTCTGCTGTCTGTCGTTAAGTTTTTCACGGCGTACTATAGGGTTGGCGTTGTACACTGCAACCACCAGAGCATGTATATCATCTCCCTCCATGACCTCATGCCATAGGCGAAGATCGTCCGAGGTGGGGTACGGAGGATTGTCAAGTGGCATGACGTCGATACCAAAGCGATTCGGTACATAGCCCGTCCAGCTCTCCATGACACTCCCATCATCTGAACGGGGGACAGATAACGCCACGGTTACTCTTTCTGAGTCTGGAATCTTATTCACTTGATGGCCTCCGCGCCGCCGGTTATTTCTGCCAGTTCCTGGGTGATTGCTGCCTGGCGGGCGGTGTTAAAGGCCAGGGTCAGGTCGTCTATCAAATCGGATGCGTTGTCGGTGGCATTTTTCATGGCCATCATGCGCATGGATTGTTCTGATGCAAAGCTCTCCAGGATAGCCTGCCAGATCTGGACCTCAATCAGCCGCAGTGCCACGCTGTCCAGCACTTCTTTGGGCGAAGGTTCCAGCGTGACATTATCCAGGCTATGGGCGTCTTCGTCGGTTTCCTCAAAACTGGCCGGCAACACCTGCAGGGCAGAAGCAATCTGGACAAGGTTGGACTTGAACTCGGTATAAAGCAGCTTGACCTCGTCCACGAATCCTTCAGCATACTGTTCTGTAATGGTATTCAGCAGTGGCCGCAGGTCATTGGCATCCGGCTGATCGCCAATGTCGTTGTAAACAGCCAATAGCTCTACGCCCTCCAGGGTGCGGACAAAGTTGGCACCTTTTTTGCCGATGGTTATGACCTTGGCGCTCACACCTTTGGCCTGGTCCTCACGGATGGCTCGGGTTAGGCTTTTTAAAACATTGGTGTCATATGCGCCGGCCAAACCCTGGTTACTGGTGACAACCACATACAAAGCACGCTGTATGTCACGCCTGGTAAACAGCGGATGGTCTTCTACATCTGTAATCTTGCTGAGGCGGGTCAGCAGGGAATAGGCTGCAATGCGATAATTCCGTGAACGCTGAGCAAATTCCTGCGCCCGGCGCATTTTACTAGCCGCCACCAATTCCATGGCCTTAGTAATCTGCCGAGTGTTCTTGACTGAACCAATTCGTCGCTTCAGCGTAATCGTATTAGCCATCAATATCTCCAGCCTGGCCGTCGATAATTCGCTGCATAAACTCAGCCAGACAGACCTCTCTGCCAATCAGAGTTCTGGTAGAAGTAAGCGTTGGGTCTGGGTCAGATGTCAAACTCCCGTCAAGCAACAGCCCGAGTACATGGCCGACATTACCCTGATTATGCGTAAGATCGTTTTCTATTGCGCCCGACTCCACCAAGCTTACCTCAAGGATGGCCCCGAGCTGCGTGGCTAATTTGTCGTCCGGCATAACGGCAAAGTATTCTTCCATACCCGCTCTGTAAGTCTGAATGCGAGGATCTTCCCGCCAATTTTCAGCTGGTGGTTGCATGGGACTTGTCACGATTACTTATTTGCCTTTGCTTTCATATCCTTAACTGGTTCTTCATGAATATAGCTGGCGGCTACTTTTTGGGCGGTGTCCAGGATGGTTTTCTTACCTTCGTCGTCAGGAGCGTCACCTTTGTTCAGATTAGCAACCAGTTTCTTTTGTTCGTTCTTGAGTTCGCGCAGCAGGTTGGCCTCTGCTGTTTTGACCTTATCGAGTGGTACTTTGTCGAATGCCCCTTCGATAGCTGCGTACAGTACCGCGTACATTTCCCAGACGCTGAGGGGGCTGAACTGCGGTTGTTTGAGCAGTTCGGTCAACCGCTGGCCGCGTTCAATGCGCTGGCGGGTGTCAGCATCCAAGTCGGTAGAGAACTGGCTAAAGGCAGCTAGTTCGCGGAACTGGGCCAGGTCTACACGCAGACCCTTGGACACGCTTTTGACAGCCCTGGTCTGGGCATTGCCACCCACACGGGACACAGACAGGCCAACAGAAATAGCTGGGCGAATACCCTGGTAGAACAGGTTAGTCTCGAAGAAAATCTGACCGTCGGTAATGGAAATCACGTTGGTCGGGATGTAGGCACTAATATCACCCGCCTGGGTTTCGATGATTGGCAGGGCAGTCAGGGAACCGGCCCCCAGGTCGTCAGACAATTTGGCTGCCCGTTCCAGCAGGCGTGAGTGCAGGTAAAAGACATCACCCGGATAGGCCTCTCGCCCGGGTGGGCGGCGCAGCAGGAGGGACATTTGTCGATAGGCGGCGGCATGCTTGGACAGATCGTCATAGATGATCAGGGAGTGTTGTTTGTTATCGCGGAAATATTCACCCATGGCTGAACCGGCATAGGGGGCCAGGTACTGTAAACTGGCCGGGTCGGCGGCAGACGTCGCAACCACAATGGTCTGGTCCATGACGCCTTCGCGCTTGAGGCGCTCTACCAAACGTGCGACTTTGCTCAGTTTCTGGCCAATGGCTACATATATATTAATGACGCCGGTTTCCTGGCGGTGCTGGTTGATCATGGTATCTACCGCCACGGCTGTTTTACCGGTCTGACGGTCACCAATCAGCAACTCTCGCTGGCCGCGGCCAATCGGCACCATGGCGTCTATGGCAGTGATGCCTGTCATAAGTGGTTCATGCACGCTCTTGCGGTCCAGCACGCCGGGGGCGGGGCGTTCCACACGGCTGGTCCGGGTGGTTTTGATTGCACCCTTGCCGTCCAACGGCTGGCCAAGCGGGTTGACCACACGGCCGACGAGCTCTGGACCTACTGGCACTTCCAGCACCTTGCCAGTCAGCTTTGCCTTGGCACCGGCTTTGACGACAACGTCATCACCCAGCAGCACCGCGCCGATCTCGTCCTCACCCAGATTAAAGGCAAAAGCCGTTACTGCTACGCCGTCAGTAGCCTCTAGCTCTATCATTTCCGAGTAGCCGCAGGTGGTCAGGCCGTAAATCCAGGCCACGCCGTCACCAACACGCGTTACCACACCAACGTTTTCTATTTCCGGCCGGGACTTTAGCTGGGTAATAGCCGCGCGGATGTCTTCTGATAATTCTTTGATGGAGATATTGTCCATGGAGCTCATAATTTTGTACTTTATTCCTTAATGTTCGCCGTCAGGCGCTTAAACGCATCCAGTCTATCCTTGATCGTCAAATCCAGCTGTTCATTGGCCATCTGCAACCGGACACCGCCGACCACCGATGGATCCTTGCGGCTAATAATATGCACTGACTTGGCCTTGGGGTGTTCCTTCTTTAGGATTGCCTCCAGATCGCGGATGACATCATCACTCAGGTCATGAGCGCTAACCGCCACTGCCTCAACCACCCCATGCTGAGCCCGGTACTCCATGATGTCACGGATGAGGGACTCCAGATCGTCAGTGTCGTGAGTATCCAACAGGTAAGCCGCCACGGCTTTGGCCAATTTCTTAGAATCGTGCACCTGCAAGGTGCGTTCTCCAATAACTTCGGCCAGGTGGCGACGGGATATCATATGTTACGACTTGCGCTTTCGGATGACTTTTTCAATAATTTCTGCGTCTTTTTTGGGGTCGACCTTTTCCCCAACGATCGCTTCAGTGGCTTCTGACACCAGACTCACTATATCTTTTTCAAGCTTGCGCTTGGCAGCTTCGGTTTCTTCGTGAATGCGGGCTTCTGCATCTGCCAGCATGGCCTCTGCTTTGCGATTAGAAGCCTTTTCGGCGTCACGCAGGACTTCCCGGGCTTCTTTGTGGCCGCCTGCGATGATGCGGTCGGCCTCGTGACGGGCCTCGCGGGTAATCCGGGCGGCCTCCTGGTCCATCTTTTCTCGCTGACGCTCCAATTTCTGGCCCAAGCGCACGCCGTCATCAATGGTCTGGCGGCGCTTCTCCAGCATGGCGCCGATGGGCTTGAAAGCAAATTTCTTCAGCAGCAGAAAGACAAAGACAAAGGTAATCAACTGGATCAGAAAAGCCGAGCCGCTGACGCCCAAGGCACCAAGCCCGGTGGCTTCTTCGGTGTGACCCGCCGCCTCTTCAGCCGCGTGGGCCGCTTCTGCTGCAAATAGTGCTAAATACATGTACTACTATTGTTCCTTGCTTAGATGATAAATAGAGAGGCGAATACCAGCAGCGCCATCAGCTCGACGATACCAATGATGACCAAAATCTGGCCCAAATATTTGCTGGCCTCCGGGTTGCGGCCAACAGCATTCATGAATGACGAACCAATCAGGCCAATGCCAATAGCCGGGCCCAGCATTCCAAAACCCATCATAATGCCTTTGGCGAGTACTTCTGTATCCATTTTGTTATATCTCCTTCGTTGATTACTTACTTAAACTTATGATTGCTATCTTCTTCAGGCTGCGACTGCCGCAGGCTCTTCATGATCCTCGGCGGCGTGGTCCTCACCGTGTTTAATGGCAACAGAGAGATAGGTCATACTCAGCATTACAAATATATAGGCCTGCAGTCCGCCTACCGCCAGTTCCAGCATGACGAACGGCAGGGAAGTGATCGGCGCCGCAAAGCTGCCCAGGTAGGTGAACACCGAAATGATGACTTCGCCAATAGTGACATTCAAAAAGAGTCGTAGCGCCAGGCTGAATACCCGGATAAGTTCAGACAGCATTTCAAAGACGCCCAAAAAAAGCGTCAGCGGATTTTTCAGACTGCCGTTGAAATAGTGGCTGAGGTGTTTGAAGAACCCGGACTCTTTGATGGCAAAGTACTGTACCAGGGTCATAACAACCGCTGCCGCGGCCAGGGTGCCGTTCAAATCAGCAGTAAAGGGACGGAAAACCGGACTGCCATCTTTAGTCAATGCCTCACCCACGCCGGGCAACAATCCCAGCCAGTTAGAAAACATAATAAAGAAAAAGAAGGTCACAAAATACGGCGCGTACTGCAGGGCTTTTTTGCGCGAACCAAGCGAAGAAGTCATTTGATTCGTGATAAAATCGCTGCCAATTTCCAAAAACTGTGTAAAGCCCCTCTTGGGGTGCAAGCTCACCCTGCGGACAACCAGGATAAAAACCACCAAAATGACAAACGAGCTTATCCAGCCGTACAGCATAGAGTTGGTGATAGTGAAACCGCCAACCTCAAACAGAGTGCCAGGCGTAATGTGGACCGTCGGGCCCGAACTTTCTGCAGCAAATTGTCTCATTAAACTAAACACGTTTTCTTTTGCTTCCTTTCGCGTCCTCTTCGGCTTGGAGTTTATTCACGCCTTTGACAGTGTTCCATACCACAGTACAAGCTGCAAATGCCGCCAGAAAAAACCCTGCCAGGGTAAGCGACGGGGAAGTATCAAGCTTTTGGTCCAACTTCACCCCGGCCACCACCGGAATCACTACGGTCAAGGCAAGCTGCCAGCTCATAGTAAGCGCTGCAGTAAAAAACTGTTGCCTTGCATTAAAAGTATCTAAAGCCTGCTGAATGTCATCTCCAGGCTTATTCGATCTAGTCGTCGTCTTCCTGGCGGCGGCTTTTCCCATATAGTGCGGATTATAACAGGGAAGCTAAGGTGTCGCAACAGTAAAATGGTATAATTCAGTTATATGCTTCTGCGCCTTTTTGCACACAACGGGATTGACCATGCAACCCATATGGAAGCCGCTGCTCACCAATCTAACCCCACCCTGGTGTGGGTGACTGTGGTAGTCGGTATAACTGCGGCCCTGGTATACACCATCAAAAGATCCCGGGGCAGTCGACAGGCCGAAGAAGTAGAAGAGGATGAAGAATGAAAGTTATCATCTACACAACTACCTGGTGTGGTTTTTGCCAGATGGCCAAAAAGTACATGAGTCAACTGGGCATCGACTATGAGGAAAAAGACGTAGAGCGTGATCCGGCGGCCGCCAATGAGGCTGTCCAGAAATCCGGCCAAATGGGCGTTCCGATCATTGATGTCAACGGCACCATAATTATCGGCTTTGACAAACCCCGCCTGGATCAAGCCTTTACTGCAAATAACCTGGCATAGTAATTGCATCTAGCGTATTGCGCTGGTGCCTATACACTATATATACTGTACCCAGGGGACAATTCTATGGAACAGAATGAAGAGTTACCAGAGCAAGGTGCTGCGGGGGTGCTGGACACTCAAACGCCACATGACGAAACAGAAGGGCCACAAGGGCCTTTTTTTGACCCTGCGGCCATACTAAGCGAGGTGGTAGTCCAGGCCGTAGCGCACCGGGGACCTTGGAGTGGAGTCCCCTTCAGGTTTCAGGAAACAAATCAGAACTTTGTAGATAATGGCGTCGTAACGCCAACCCGGGAAACCCGGGTCCGTGCCGTGGTAAATGCCGTCAGAGCACTTGCCCCGGACAGCGTTGAGGCCCCGCCCGGGTCAAGTTCTGCGGCAGTTCGTGATAAAACTGCAAAGTTTCTGGCAGCCCTGGTTTCCGTAGACGGAGAGCCGGTACCTCGTCCGAGCTTACTCGACCCCGCTCTTGCCATTGAGCGAACATGGCAAGAGCTTAAGTTGCAGTTTGACCCGGTTACCCAAGCCTTCAGAGATGTTGCGTACACCTACCAGGACAGGCTAACCCCCTTAGAATTAGATCAGCTTAGGATGGATCTGGTGCTGACTACCAAAGGTGAAACCTTAAGGACCGTATACAATGAATTCGTCAAAAGGTATCGGCAGCAGCACGTCATCATAGACTTAAGAGAGACAAAAGGACCAGACCCTTCCGGGTAGGGACATGGGTTTATGCTAGGGTGAATATACTATGGCGTTTGAAGACTACAAAACCAAAGATTCCGTGGTGATTGTCTATACGGGGGAGGGCAAAGGCAAAACCAGCGCTGCCGTGGGGCTCATGGCCCGAGCCCTGGGTAACCGCTGGAAGGTAGCATTTATTCAGTTCATCAAATACTGGGGCGTGGGGGAACACGTTTTCATCCGAGACATTATGCCTATGTATGAAGATGACTTGTTTTTTTACAAAGGCGGCAAAGGCTTTTACCAGGCTGGCGATCTGAGCGAACAGCACATCACCGAAGATCAACACAAACAGGCAGCACAAGACACCTACGACATAGCGCTGGAATGTGTCAGCAGCGGCAATTACAACCTGGTCATTTGCGACGAGATCAACAATGCCGTGCACGACGGCCTGTTGGCAGAAAAACAGCTGGAAAAACTATTTGCCAAACGTCACAAAAACACCAGCCTCTGCCTGACCGGCCGCGACTTCCCGGAAAAGTTGCTAAAACATGTAGATATAGCCACCGACATGACCAAAATTAAACACCACTTCGACGACAAGTTCTTGGCTAATAAAGGTATCGATTTCTAAAAAATCACCCTAAAACCTGCTATAGGGTACGACCCTATAGCAGAGAAGGGCTTGACGGGCTAAAGCCTGATTTTTTATATTTTTTATGGGGGATTACCCTTATGATTAAAAAGGTAAGTGGTAAGGAGGTATTTTATGAATGGACTTACAAATTTTGATCCTTTTGGCCAAATGCGGGCGTTACAAAAACAATTTTTTGACGATGACCGGGACAGCTGGTTTACACCTATCAAAGGCCTGCAGTTGGCCACCACAGATGTATATACCAAGGGCAACCAACTGCTGATTGAGGCGCACTTGCCCAACTTTGCAGACAAAGACGTGGAAGTCAGTGTAGACAACGGTGTCCTGGAAATCCGTGCCGAAAAGCGCGAAAAAGAAGAGGACAAGGACAAAAAGTACGTTATGCGCGAAAGTTCATCCAGCTTCTACCGCCGGCTGCGGTTGCCTGATCGGGCTGATGCCGGCAAAGTGGAAGCCCATATGGAAAACGGCATATTGAAAGTTACTGTACCACTGAAAGAATTGCCAGAACCCAAGCGTATTCAAATTAAAGCCGGCAGCAAGGGTAAGAACGGCAAAAAGTAATCCGGCGGCGTGCTAGACTGGGCTTATGCCACAAAAGCCCAGTCTATATATGCTGTTTGGCTATCCGGGAGCGGGGAAGACGACTGCCGCTGAGGTTATCAGCCAACTGACCGGCGCAGTGCTCTTGTCGTCAGACAAAGTCCGGCTGGAGCTATTTCCGCAGCCCACCTTCAGCCAGCTGGAACATGACGCCTTGTACTTAACCCTTGACGCCCGCACCGAGGAGCTCCTCAGAGCCGGCAAAAGCGTTATCTACGACGCCAACCTTAACCGCTACCAGCATCGCAAGGACAAGTACGACATCTGTCGCCGGACCAGGGCGGTACCCCAACTACTCTGGGTACAAGCCAGACGGGACCTGGCAAAGGACCGGGCCGTGCACGAAAGCCGTCAGCGCCTCTGGCCGGCAGGCGAAACACCGGACAAAATGTTTGACCGTATTGCCGACATCATTGAAGAGCCGGGTCCCGGCGAACCGTATATAGCCATAGACGGCACAAAAGTAACGTCCGCCTACTTACAACCCCTTTTAGTTTAGAGGGTCGTCTTGGAAAGAAGCCGAGACATTGGCCCGATCTGTGTGTGCTTTTCTTGCCATAATCGCCGCTGCGCCGACACCCAGAAGCAGGATGCCTCCTCCTAACCAGGAAAGAGTATTTGTGTCCTTTGCACTGTCCGGCAATTCCGGGCCGTCCGACGGAACAACTGCGTGCGAATCCAAATAGGCTTGGGAGTAATAATCTTCACACTCGCGTAATGGCAGCTCTCTTTGCTCGCACACTTCCCGAGGAACGGGTCCGCCCGCCAGTTCTGCGGACTCAGTCGCGGAAATAAAGGTAAGGCTTGCAAGACTATCCGGGCTGTCTGGATCCGTACCTACGTCCGTGACGGTATTAGTGTAAATGTTTAGAACTTTTATGCAGTCTCCGGTATCCGCTAGTCCAATACACATTTCCGCGGGATCAGGGAAGGTTGCGTTATATGGAGTATGAGCTGACATATTTTTGCCTTCTTGTTATTTTCTGATTTTATTATACCGCAATTTGCTTCACATAGTAAACTGCTTCATCCTTTCGCCAAACAAATGAGCTTGTTGCTGTAAAATACTGCTTATGCTGAGTAAACGCCAAAAAAGAAAGCTGTTCAGCCTGCTGATAGGACTCGTCCTGGCAGGAGCCGGCTACATGCTGAGCCAGAACCCACCGCCGCCGGAGGTAATGGGGACTGTTTCGCCTGGATACTACAGAGTGGCAAGCGTGGAAGACGGCGACACCATCAGCGTAGACATGGACGGTAAAAAAGAACGCATTCGCATGATCGGCGTGGATACACCAGAGACCAAAGACCCCCGCAAGCCAGTGCAATGTTTTGGTCAGGCAGCTAGCGCTTTTACCAAGCAGCTCATAGGCAGCCAGTCTGTCCGGTTAGAGGCCGATGCCCTGAGCGACAACCGTGACCGCTACAGCCGTTTGCTCCGGTATGTCTACCTCCCAGATGGCAGGCTGGTTCAGGCAGAGATTATTCGTGGTGGCTACGGTTTTGCCTACACCAGCTTTCCATTTACCAAGCTGGAAGAATTCAAAGGCCACGCCCAAGAAGCTCGCAACCAAAACCTTGGCCTTTGGAGCACCTGTGAGCCTACCCCTAATAAATACGGCGGTTTTACTTCAAATCCCGAAAACTAGGTATTCGAGTTGGGACGCGGGGCGAAAGGTTGTTTGGCTTTCTTCAGGGAAAACCTTTGAGATTGGGGGTCATAAAACCTTCGGATGAGCTTGCCAGGGAAATAAAAAAGGATGTAGAGATACCTACAGACCGAGGCAAAAAGCCTCCGCTGCCCATGGCGGGCAAAGGTTTTTGTATGAAAGCTCATGTTATGCAGAAACTCGCGGGGTGAATCGTCCAGCCGGCGGGCAGAAACACCAGCCTTTAGACGCGGGTCATAGACAAGCTTGTACCCCTTTTCCTCCAAATGTATGGTCAGGTCATAATCCTCAAAAAATTCACCTTCTACGCACAGACTGCTCCGTACATCCTCCCAGGCTGATCGACGAAAGAGCATATTACTGCCAAACAGCACTGCTGAACGATTGATAGCAAAGAGTGCTGATCTGATCCATCTGTCCCAAAAGTAAAAGAAGCGCTTGAAAGGCATGTCATGATAATAGGCTGGACCAACGGCCCCCATAATTTCTGGATCAGCAAAAAGCCGGCGGGCAGTTGCCGACCACTCTGGTCCAAGGTAGGTGTCGGCGTCAATCCGGCCGATGATGTCACCCCTGGCCGCATTTACCCCCCGGCTGCGGGTGGCCCGAAGTCCCTGTTTTTTTTCAGTCATAAGCCGTACGAAAGGAAAGGATTTGGTTATTGCTGCTGTTTTGTCGGTAGAGTTGTTGTCCACTACTATCACCTCGTCTGGCGGTTCGGTCTGCTTGGCGATAGCTTGCAGGCAGTCGCCAATATGGGCTTCTTCGTTGTAGGCTGGTATAATTATTGATAGTGTTAATGGTTTTTTAGCTGTCCGCATCAACCTGAATAGTAACAAAAAGAAGAATGAAGAAGAAAGACTCACGGATAAAAAGCCCGGATAAGGCGCATCCCTTTGTGCTTGTTCCTGTATTTTTGCTTCTAAAAAAGTGGTGGAACAAGAACATATGGCATAAGCTGCTGGGTGTCTTTATAGCCCTGGTAATCATTGTCATCGGCGGTGCCTATGGCATATCCCGCTGGTACGCCCTCCGGCACGACGGCGAACCGCTGCAGTTTGGGGTAACTTTTGTTGCCAATTACACCAGATATCTAGGTATAGACCCCAAGGAAACCTTCCATGCCATCCTCTACGACCTGGGTGCCAAACGCGTGCGGCTGGTCAGTTATTGGCGGGAAGGCGAACCTAAGCCCGGCCAGTACGATTTTAAAGAACTGGACTGGCAGTTCCGCATGGCAGAACAGGCCGGGGCCAAGGTCAGCCTGGCCATTGGCCTGCGCCAGCCGCGTTGGCCGGAATGCCACATGCCAAAGTGGGCAGAGGACAAACCCATGTCCGAATGGGCACCCAAACTCAAAGACTACATGCGTGAAGTCATCAACCGCTACAAAGACAGCCCGGCGCTGGAAAGCTGGCAGCTGGAAAACGAGTTCTTTATGAAGATCTTTGGCGATTGCCCGGACCACACCCGCGAACGGCTGGTAGATGAGTATAATTTTGTGAAATCCCTGGATTCAAAACACCCGGTTATTATTACCCGCAGCAACAACTGGGGCGGGGTACCTATTCATGAACCCACGCCGGACCAGTTTGGCATAGCCGTCTACAAGCGCGTCTGGGACCAGAACCTTACCCACCGCTACTTTGAATACCCGTATCCGCCCTGGTTCTATGGCTTTTTGGGCGGGCTGGGGGAAATCATCTCCGGCAAGTCGCTGATTATTCATGAAATGCAGGCCGAACCGTGGATTCCGGATGGCATGCAACTAAAGACTGCCTCGCTAGAAGAACAGGACAAATCCGTAAATGCCAAACGCCTGGCCAAGCGATTTGAATATGCCAAGGACACGGGCATCCGCACCATAGATACCTGGGGTGTAGAGTGGTGGTACTGGCGCATGGTAAAACACGGCGACCCCAGCCTCTGGAACGTTGCCAAAGAAGCCTTCGCAAACCATGAATAACACCATCGATCCAAAAAAGTTCGGTGTCAGCTTTTCCGTCAAGCAGTGCCGCAAATTTGGGGTTGATCCAGTTCGTGCGCTGGACTGGTTAGTGCAAGACGCCGGATTCCGCCGCGTACGGCTAATGTCCTACTGGAACGAACATGAAAAAGAGCAGGGGAGGTTTGACTTTGCCGCCCTGGATAAGCAGGTTGAACAAGTACAAAAAGCGGGCGGTGTCATTACCATGTGCCTCGGTGCCCGGCAGCCCCGCTATCCGGAGTTTCACTGGCCGGACTGGGCCTGGAGTGCCTCCAAAGAAGAACGCGATAAAGCCTTGCTCAACTATGTCCAGGTAGTAGTTGAGCGTTACAAAGGTAATCCGGCTATCATCAGCTGGCAGCTCGAAAATGAGGCATTACTGACCAGCTTTGGCGAAAAAATTGAAATTGATCGAAAGCGTCTTCGCCAAGAGCTAGCAGTTGTCAAACAGCTTGACCCGTCGCGACCGGTCATCATGAGCACCAGCGCCTCATGGGGCGTGCCAATCATTGGGCCAATTCCGGACATGTCGGCCTTTTCGTTCTACCTGATTCGATTTCACAAGGGCAAGTACACAACTACCTATCACGCCGCCTGGATCCACCGGTTGCGAGCCCTATTTATCCGTATTGTGTGGCGCAAACATAGTTCCATCCACGAACTGCAAATGGAACCGTGGGGACCAAAAGACATCTGGGAAATGACCCCAGAGCAGCAGGACGAATCCATGGGCCCAAAACAAATCCAGAAGAACTTTGCGGCAGGAAAGGCCACGCACCTCTACCCCTTGGACCTCTGGGGCGGAGAATGGTGGTACTGGCGCCTCAAAACCCTAAACGACCCCAGCACTTGGGAAGCCGTAAGACAGAACCTGGATACTAACGCGGAGTAACCGACCGGAGAAAGTGGTTTACAGCCACAATTCCTGCAGCCGTAACCCCAAAATGCCCCAAGAAGTCGCCGTAGCTGTGATTGGCGCCCAGGATTTCTACAAAACTTACGGGATGCAAGCCAAACACCTGACTATTCGCGGCCTCCACCGCATCCACCGTAGGTTGGTGAGGTGTGATGAGGCTGTCACCTGCTCGAACAACAGTCGTTGGTATGTTAGCTTCACGCAATGCTTTTAGATCTTCAGTGAGTAAGCCTTGGGTGAAGCCTCCCGTAATTGCCCTATTTTCCGCTCTCTCCGTCCATATGCCACGCACAAACTTTGGGCTATGAATCAGCTCTTTTAAGATATCTATGCCGGCGCCCTTTATGCTTTTATTAAAACGCATACCCTCACGGACAAATTTAACAACACGCTCACCAGCAGAACTTGGCTCAGCGTGTGGCGGGTCACCCAACAGCACACCGCCCTCAATATCAAAGTTTCGACTGGCATCTGTCATACGAACAGCCGCATGAGCGCTTGGCTGAGACCAGTTCACATCACCATATATTTTTCCAAAACCCATTCGGGATGCTGCATCATTCTGTACACGAACAATAGGTGAAGCGTCTCCATCAGCCACTGCCATCAGACCGCTCTCTTCTAGGCCAAAGCTACTTGTTGCACTGGGTGCGGCTCGCAGGAACACGGGTACGGGTTTGCCTTCGTCGTCACGCAGGCCCTCTCGAAAGGCCAGTTCAGATACTACTTCAGCCCTGGCAACCAAATGCGGCCAAGGACCATTTCCAAAAGGAGCGTCCAAAGTTATAATCGCCTCACCAACACCTTCGGAGAGTGCTCTATGGCCGACAACGACTCCCTGCAAACCGGATCTATCCTTTTCTGCAGTGTCAGCAACATCCACGAAGTACTGGGCGCCAAGTCGATTCAAGTGTTCATTGACGAGTTCAGTACCTTCGGTGAGCAATGGGTCGTCAATGCCGATCACCGTCTCAGGAGCAAAGAAGACGCTAGATGTAAGTTTAGTCATAATTTTTATAAACTATACCATAAGTATAAAGTTTAGTCTATAGCCATAAGTGTTTTTTTGCGCTAGAATGGCTGTATTATGGGCAAAAAGAAACCCAACCAGACCAAACGCATCAGCAACAGGAGAGCCCGGTTTGATTATGACCTGGGCGATGGGTTGCTGGTGGGAATTTCTTTGACCGGGGCAGAGACCAAATCTTTGCGGCGCGGGCATGGCCACATCCGCGGCGCATATGTGGTAGTAAAAGACGGCGAGCTGTGGCTTTTAAACGCCACCATTACCGGCGACAACGCCGTTCGGATTCCAGAGGAAGAACATACCCGCAGCCGCAAACTGCTTGCCAAAAGAAAAGAGATTGCTGAACTTATGGCTGCCAAACAACAAGGCCAGACCATCGTCCCGCTGGAAGTCCTGACCGGCGGCCGCTACATAAAAGTCCGCATATCAGCCGGCCGGGGCAAAAAACTTTACGACAAGCGTCAAACCCTCAAAAAGCGCGACGAACAACGCACCATCCAAGCCGCCATCAAGAAACATTTATGAAACTGTAATTACATATTACGAAGCAATTGTAGTCCCTGTTACCCGGGCGTACAATGCATAAGCTAAATGGCTGCGATGCTATATGGGGTAGACATGAGTAGACTTGCCAGAATTATTGCACTCCTTCGACTGACGACTCTGAGCGTCATTCTTTTTATAATGAGCAGCGCTATTGGGGCGGCATTGTATGTAAACGGCAATGTACAGCAGCTTTCGGGAGAACGCTTTAATCAGACGGTTGACCGGCTGGACACGCACATCCTGGAACGGATGGGCAACTATGCCGACCTGCTGTACAGCAGCCGTTCCTACGCAGTCAGTACCACTCAGGTGACCCAGGAACAATGGAATGCCTTTTTCCGTAACCAAAGCACCTTTGACCGGCACCCGGGCATTAGTACCGTGAGTTATCTGCGGTTTTTCAACAACGCCCAGAAGTCGGACTTTCTACGGCAGATGCAGGCCCAACCGTACTTTGGCGGTAAAAAGTTTGCCATTCGCCCGGCCGGTACCCGCGACCGCTATGCAGTTATCCAGTATGTCAGCACCAATAACGACGTCAAGGGCACGTTTGGTATTGACTCCTACGCCGGTCGGCCGCAGCGACAGGCCATGGACACAGCGGTAGGGACCGGTTTGCCCCAGGCCACTGAACTGTTTACCCTGGGCAGCGGAAAAAAGGGCTTTGCTATTTTTTTGCCGGCTTATAAAAACGATGCTGTGGACGGGTTTAGCATGATCAGCTTTCGAACCGAGGACTTTATAAAAGCCCTGTTTACCTACCCCGAACCGCATATGCGCTATAAAATTGCCGATGTATCCGATCGTAGTGCACCGCAGGTGTTGCACCACTCAGCCAATTGGCAGGACGGGCTTGATCTGGAGCGAAAAGACACCATAGACATCATGGGCCGCCAATGGGAAGTTACTTTTGCTGCCGACAGCAGCTATAACGTCAGTATGCATGCCCGGATTTTGCCGGTGCTGATTGTGCTGGTCGGCGTACTGCTGATCGCTCCAGTCCTGATTGCCTTTCGCAAACTTACCGGGGCAGGATCAAGTTCTTAACCCGCAGCAGCCTGCGAAGGAACCGAAAGCGCAGGGTAGGCACTGCGGCTGTGATAACCACCGGAGCAACAATAATAGCAGTTACCGATGAATACGCCGGATTGCTGACAAAGGCCCGCCCCGCCCGGGTCATACGGACCAGAGGATTGTTGGCGTTCCGGCTGTCAGTATCCGGCCGTACCTGCGTTTGAGTGAGACGGGCACCAGACGGCACTGCAGCCGCCACCGTGGTGGGCACCCGGACGAGGGGGTCTGAACCTGCATGCGGTACCTCACCAATCACCGGACCGCACTCTGCCGGAGAAAGATAGGTAAGGTCGCTGCTGCCATCACTGACCTGTTCGAACAAACAGCTCAGAGGCGCAACCTCCAGCCGTGCCTCTGAATCAACAGCACCGACCACAGGCGCAGTCACCACGCCCAAGCAAACCAGCAGCCCGGTGATCACAAGGAGACTTTTCATCAGTTTGCCGTTACCGTCACCGTTAAGTTGAGGTTATAGGTCCCGGCTGGCTGCTCCGGCGGCACCTTTTGGGACGCGCCAACGCCTACGATATCCCAGTAGCAGTTGGTATTCGCACCAGAGGCAGAAGCAAGAGTCAGAGAATTGAGTGTGCCCTGAGCAAATGCCGCCAAACCGCCCAGGGAAATACCAGTGGCCGAACAACCGCTCTTTGGCGTAATAGTGGCAGTCGAGGGGTTTAGACTCAATTGGCCGGCCTCTCCGCTGTCTGCGTCTACGCCGTCACTACACCCGGCCGGGGAACCGGCGGCATCGTTGAAGTCGTAGTTGACACTGCCGGTACTCCACAAGGATGTATCGCCGCCGGTTGCCGCAACGGTCAACGACCAGTTGGGGCTGCCGGTGGTATTCGTGACCCGCACTTTCTGGCTGGAAGTACCTAACGTACCGGTGGGGGTAGTGCAGGCAAAGCTCAGCCCGCTGGACGACATGCTGACACCAGGGCTACTCACCCCGCAGCCGCTGCTGTCCACAATGTCCACGCCCAAAATACCCGTGCCGGGCGACCGCCAGGCGGCATAGCGGTAGGTACTGCCGCTGACGTTTGTCTCCGCCGATGTCGTGGTGACTGAAAAGCCGTTGCAGATCAGGGCCGTGATCCGGTTGGTGGTGTTAGCCGTGTTGGCAAAATGCTGCGTCGCATTGCCAGCCAGCGAAGCCCCCCTGTGGACTCCGGTAGAGTTGGTAGTGCGTTTTACCCACACCAGATCCGGCTGGAAGCCCGCAGTTGTAATGTTTTGGGCTGCACCGGTGCCGCTGTAGCTGCCAACAGCAAAGTTGTCGCCGTTTTTAAACGCAAACCAGTGATACAGATTGGCAGCGGCGTTGACAGTAGCGTCCGTTCCAACCTGGTAGCCGTCAGTCGTGAGGGCTTGCACACGATTAGCCCCCTCGGCCGTTGCTCCAAAGAACCCGGACAAATCACCGGCCATGGCCGAGGTCCGAAAGGTGCCGGCCGATGCCCCGCTCCTTTTGGCAGTCACCATATTTGGCTGGAAGGGCAGGCGGGTAATGTTGCGGCTGTCTATGCCGTTGCCATAGTAGGCGCCAATGGCAAAGTCGGCCGCGCCGGTGTTGGTGTAGGGGTCAAAGCCGCCAGCAAAGGCTTGCCACTGGTAGGTGTTGGCAGAGGTATTCACAATGGTGCTGGCACCCACCGTAAAGCCACCAGCGTCCAGAGAAGTAATCCCCCCGGTAAAATTGGCTGCTGCGTTAGAAAAATAGGCTGTACTGTTGCCGGCCATCAACCCCGTCCGAAACACCGAATAATTAGCAGCATTGTCTTTTATAATCACCAGTTCCGGCTGAAAGCCAAGTCCGGCAACAGACTGACCTGTACCGTTGCCGGTATAGGTGCCTGTTTCCATCTGAAAACCGCCGCTGACCGAATAGGCGGCAGCACCCCCAAAAGCCACCCAGTAAAATGTTGCCCCCGTTTCGTTCGTTTGGGCAGCCGTGCCCACCTGAAACCCATCGCTTTGCAAAGCCTGAACGGCATTTACCAGATTGGCCGTTGCCGCACCTACAAAAGAAGAGCTATCGCCATAAGACTCCGGCCGGTTCATAACCGGGTCGCGGCTGGCAACGGTCGCCGAGGTAGCGTTTTTGACCATCACCAGGCTGGCCTGGAATCCCACGCCCGTAATGTTCCGGTTATCGGTGGCGTTGCCAGTGTAGGTGCCCTGGCTCATGCCTCCGGCCGTAGCCTTGAAGGCCACATAATAAAAGACGCCGGTGCTGGCGTTGTCCGTCGCCCCCACGTCAAAGCTGGTGGCCGCAAACGATCGAATATAGTTACCGGCCGTATCCCTGGCTGCTGTAGTCAAAAACAACGTTTCGTTAGCCGGCTGGGACGCCACCCGGAAATGCCCGGCCACGGCAGTGGAGCGTTTGACCATCACAAAACTGGGCTGAAACCCAGTCGTAATGGTCCGTGTGGCCGCTGCATTACCGGTGTAGCTACCAACGCAGTAATTGCCGGTGGCACTACAGTCAGAACCGGTGAAGGCCGTCCAGTAGTACAGCGCGTTGGCGGTATTTACGTTCGCCAGTGTGCCTACCGTAAAACCATCGGCCGTAAAAGTGATGTTCGTACCAGTATTGTCTGCTGCGGCACTGCTAAACGCCGTGGCGTTAGCAGGCATGGCCGACGTTTTAAAGACCATCACCCCGGCGTTGGTACTGGATTTGATCATCACCGTACTTGGTTGAAAACCAAGCCCCGTAATGGTCCGCCCAGCCACGCCCGTACCCACGTAGTACCCGCTTTGCATGGAAAAGTTAGCTGCCTGGGCTTTGTTGGTCAGGGTCGGTACCGTCGGTGCATCATTGGCACCCTCATCCACTACCCGTGAATCATGCAGCGACAGGTACAGGTTGTCGACAATCTTTGACTCATTCCATTTGGTAATCAGCATGTCGGCGGGGAAACCAAACAACAGGTTACTGACGACAATCAGTGCCGCCAGGCCTACTCTCAGAAGAGTGCTATTTTTCATAACCTTCTACGTAGGTATGCGCTTCCTGGGAAATCTGCTTCATGATGGCCTGGGCTTTGGCTTGATCATGCTTTTTGATCATGACGGTTAGCAGGTAAGGGCGATCGAGCAGGTAGACAATGCCGGAGTCCAGATAGTTTTTCTCCACGTTGTCTTCGCCGATCTTGTGCGAAAAGGCTGTGCCCTGCGGCAAACCAGCCGGTAACATCCGGTTGAAAGGTGTTTGATTGAGCTGGTCCAAAATATACTGCGACCCGCTTCTTTTGAGGAAGCTGGAATTATACAGAGCGCGGAAGAGCCGGGAATATTCCTTGGCAGAAACCTCGCTTTTTTCATCAAACAAGTCGTCCAGGCCTAGAGCGTCCTTTAACTCGCCCAGCTCTGTTTCTGACAAATTGCGCATGAGCATCCGGTGAGCAGTGTTGTCGGACTGCGTTAGAAGCGCCTGCACTAGTTCCTGAATGGAAAAGCTGGTACCGACCGGTTTTTGATAGAGGGAACCGTAGCGCTGGTCCTTGTCCTGTTCAAACAGCACCAACCGGCTGTCCATGTGCCATTCGCCCTTTTCCACTTTTTTCATGGCTACCAGAGCGCTGGGCAGCTTGACCAAACTGGCGGGGTAAAACCTGGCTGTGTTGTTGATCTGAATGTTGGCACCGGTATTGAGGAACTCAAAGTACACGGAAATCGTATCGGCACCATCTTTTTCCACGATTTGGTTCAGCTTTTCGCGCAAGGGCTGGATGTTGACGATGAAGTGTTCTTGTGGAATGTAGTTCCGGGCAATATCAATAAAAGGGTATTTTTCGGCGGCCTTTTTTGCACTGTCGTCCCCGGACCCGCGTATCAGAAAACCCGCCGTCACGATGTTTGTTAGCAGCAACACGGCAAAAGCGGTGATAAACACCTTGGGACGAACGATACGCCGCTTGCGTGAAGCTGGTGGGTTATCGGCAGCCATGCACTGGCCTACTTTTTAGTTCTATTTTTAGTTCTAGAGGCCGACGGCTTGTCCTTTAGAATCTTGAGACGATAGCCTGGCTTGACGTGGTAGGGTGCCTTTAGGTGATTGACCCGTACGATAGTCTTCCAGGGCAGTCCGTAGGCTTCGGCAATGGCCTGAATATTTTCTCCTTCTTTTGCCACGTGCAGAGCGCCGTGCTTATGCCAGTGGTTCCGTGTTCGATGCCTGCGAATAAAAATACCTGCGCCAGCAACAACCAGGGCCAGGGAAGCCAGTTCAATGACTGCCGCCAAAGGTTTTGGACTAACAAGTAGCAAGCGCTTTTTACCAACGCTAGCCTTTTGGCCATCCCGGCCGATGCCTGCCGCCGGGTCAGGGTTGTAGGTTGCCTTTGCGCTGATCATATAGACACCGCCCCAGAAGGGTTCAGTCATATCAAAATTAAATTCGCTTTCGCCGCCAGCCAAGATGGGGAATTCGCCGCCGCTTTTGCGGACCGTGGTACCTAAGATAGTCTTGAGCCGGACATCTACGTCAGTATCCAGGGACACGTTACCGCTGTTTTTCAGTTGTGCGGAGACTATGTATTTGCCTGCGTCCCGCCGGCTATCCAGCCTACTAAAAAACAACCCCTTTTTGATGTCGCCCTTTACAGTTACCGCCACCCGGATGGCCGAACGAAAGGACAGGGCAATGCCGTTACCTGCAGCGGTCGGTGTCTGATTAGCCTCTTGGATAACTATGCAGCCGTTATGTTCGCCGCCCGCCGTACCGCCAGGCACTGCCAGCGTAAAAGGCACCTCCCGTTCACCGCCAGCCGGCAATGTGACCTTGCCAGTGCTCAAGCGAATCCACGCACCAACAGAACCGGGTTCATCCACTTTTTGAGCGCAGGCAAAGGCTCCGCCGCTTGATGCCTGCGAGTCAACACCGTAGACGTCTATAGTTTTTTGTTTGTCGCTGTTGTTGTAGATCTTTACAGCATTGGTGGCTACTTGGCCAGCATCTACATCAAAGACAAATATAGATTTGGTGCGTGAATTGTTGGCATCCGGACGAGCAGGCTTGCCGCCAATCCCGCCAGATTCCACTGCGCCCGCCGAAGGCACCCCAAGCACCAGGGGAGCTAGAAAGACAACCCCCACCAGTAGCCGAGAAAATTTGTAGCGTATGGCAGGCATGGCCAATCCTACTGTGCAGTTGCCGTCAATGTCAGGTTGAGGGTATAAGAATCTGCAGCCTGTTCGGCCGGAATTGTCTGTGAAGCAGTGACGCCCGTGAGGTATCCGCGCCATATGTCATTTGAGGTACCGCCAGCATTAACCAAAGTGATACTGTCCAATGTGCCTTGGTTAAACCCGGCGCTAGAACCAACACTAACGCCAGTCGTATTACAAGACGCACAGTCCGTCGTAATAGCACCGACCGAAGGGTTGACGGTGAGCTGGCCAGGTGTGGCATCGGCGTCACCGGCAACATCAGTACAGCCAGCTGTCGTACCAGTCGGGTCGTTAAAGTCAATGTTCTGCGTTGCACCACCGTTTGCCCACCGTGCAGTGGCGCCTCCGGTGGCGGCCAAGGCCAGCGTCCAGCCGTTGTCCGCACCATCCGTGTTTGTAACATACACGCGTTCCGTGCCAGTTCCGAGGGTTCCGGTAGAAGCACTACCGCCTGCCTGACATTCAAAGGAAAAGCTCTTAGCAGACATTGCCACTGCCGGACTGGCAACCGGCACACGACTGGCGTCCATAATATCCGTAGCCAAGGTGTTACCGCCGCTAATAACCTGGCTAAAGGTAGAGTTAGATGCCGCGTATACCGCACTGCTACCAGCAAACACCATAACCACCGCCAATGCGATCGCCTGTTTTAATAAAGCAGTTTTTTTCATGTTCCCCCTCAAATCCCCTTCATACCACTAATTACTCTAGATAGTAGCAGTCGCGCTTATGTTTGTAAATTAACTTACAGATTTTTCTGTTTTTTTGTGCATTTCCCGCCAGTTTACAGATACACAACTAGCAAGCTAGAGCAGCGGAGTTCTTTCCCTCAGTTAGCAAGCCAAGCTTAGCATAAGCAAAAAAGAAAGAGCAGATCTAAAATTACATAATCCCGGGTAGCTCAATGGGTTCTCTGCACCTAAAAGGACATACTCAGCCCGCTTGCGGTAGAGTAAAGAATACTCTACCGCAACGATTATGCCCAAAGAAAAGCGTACATATGCAGACAGAAGAGAGTACTTTATTATGGCGGTTTCAAAACGCCGCCGCAGGATTAAAGAAAAAGCGATCGAACTCCTAGGCAGCAGGTGTCAAGTGTGCAGATATGACCGCTATCAGGGAGCCTTGATTTTCATCACGTTGACCCAAGCACAAAAGAGCTTCGGCATTAGCGGCAATGGGCACTCCCGGTCATGGGAGCGAGTAAAAGAAGAACTAGCCAAGTGTGTACTGGTTTGCGCCAACTGTCACGGGAGATAGGGGCAGGTTTGGTGGAGATTGACCGACCATTTACTCTAAAAGACTGATACGATACAATATACGGTGTTGTTCCGGAGTAGCTCAATGGTAGAGCGATTGGCTGTCAGTTGGCAGCGCACCTGAGTAATCAGGTGATGAAAACAGGGTGAATTGCAGGAAACCTACATCCTCGCAGAGGACACGGCAATCTGCAGCCAAGCTAGAAAGAGCAAAAGTTCATTAATGAACTGAGGTTTTCTAGAAGGTTCAGAGACTAGGGAGTGAGACTCAACGATAATCTCCCCGCGAGCGCCCTGCATCCTACGTAGCTTTATGCGAAGGAGGATGATGAAATAGTCCACGCTCCTGCGAAAGCAGAAGGTCTAAGTGTAACCAATAGGTTGCCGGTTCGAGTCCGGCCTCCGGAGCCAAAGCAAGCAGTCAAATAGTGAGACCGAGTTCTGTGACCGGTTTCTTCGTTTGACTCCTTGGTGCCAGGAAGTTATTCATCAATGCAAAAACAGCCAGTTTTGGTTGGAACCGTCCGGAAGGGCGGTTTTTTGTTATTTACTTCAGTTATTTGGTTCCGAAGGCGACCCGTTCCTGTTGCGGGAACCAAGCAGGCGATAAGGAGACCGAGTTCCTAGATCGGTTTACTCAAATCCACATAATTCCAAGAAAATAATCCTATTCTAGGTATAGCTTAGAGAATTTTTTGCCATCAATAACTTGCAGCACCGATCCATCGCCAATAGGGCTGCCGTCTGGCATGGTAGAAAATGTATCGATACACCACACTCCATGTTTAACTTCATAACAGGTATCGGAAGGGGTATGCCCGAATACTTGAGGTATATTTTTGTATGTAATACTGCCGCCAGGTCGTGCCCAAAGAGGGCTTGTGTCATTCCATAGGCCAGTCACATCTTCTGCGCCAGACCATTCGTTTGCTATGCCAGCGTGAGAATAGGTAACGCCATCAATTTCGATAATAACAGGCAGGCCAGCCAGCCACTCCTTCAGTTTTTTATTTTCGGGCGCATTTATTAAAGTGTGTGTTATTGGGTTATAGCCGGTTTGAAATGATGGTGTATCGTAAACATAGATATAATCATGATTGCCGAGTACTAAGCCAACTTTATTCTTATGCTTAATCTGCAGATCTCTTAGTGACTTCCAGGTGTTTAGAGTATTTTGCGGGCTAGCACTAAAGTCATCTGCAAAATCACCACAGAAAACAACCTTATCATAATCGTTAATGACTTTGGAGACTTTCTCAATAATCCAGATCTTCGTGTGGATGTCGCCAATTGCCAGTATTTTTCCCATGCCTACAGTATATCCCGTGGATCACTAGTTACGCCTGCTTGTGCAGTCTACGTATGCGCTCACGTACAGATTCTTGATATTGTGCAGGGTTTTGCATCTGGTGATAGGCACGAACAGCAATCACCTCAAAACGATCGTCATCTACAAGATACACAATTGCTACTTTATGATTTTGCATCTGAACTTTGCGCACATCCGGATCGCCTTTGAATACGGCATTGGCTCGTGGCAAGTTTCCCAAGTTAGCTACGGTTTCCATAGCTTCATCAAAAAACCTCACCGCCGATTCAGCATCCACCAGCTCTTCATAAAATGCCATTAGCTCTGCAATATCGTTCTCGGCATCTTCTGTAAGATTGACGCTATACTTTTGCACCAGCAAGTTCCTGATATTTCTTTAAAATATCTTTCTTGGCCTGACTGAGCGGTATACGGTTTTTAGGATTTTTAGCAAGTTTAATGCGTCGTTCCAACTCAAGCCGAAACTCTTGGCTATTTTCGTCTACATTAATAACTTTGCTATTACTCATAGCTTTTATTTTATCACATTCCATGCATAAAATATACGCCAAGATTTGACAATTAAAAGGGGTAAGCTAAAGTAAAACGAGCCTAAAATCAGGCGGTAATATTCGCTGGTTCGAATCCCGCCCCCGGAGCCAGACCAAGCAGTGAAAAAGGTAGACCGTGCCTATGACTGGTTTCCCGATCCCGGGTTCTGTGAGTGTTCTAGCTTTACGTGACTCTCGTTTTTCATTGGCTCAGCAGCCATAAACGGCTCGCTACCTCACTGGGGTTGCCGTGCTATCATTGGTAACTATGCAAAAGTTCAGCCAAAAATACGCCGTCATACAATTACTCGAAGACATGGAGGAAGGAGCCGAGTTTTCTGGTGACCGTTGGCCGCTCCACGTTACGATCGCTGATACACTTGCCGTTGATTGGAACAAAAACGATTTACGCAAAAAGCTGGAGGGGCTGCTCGCCAGCCTGAAACCGGCTACAGCAACCAGCGACCATGACGAGTTCTTCGGGCCGGAGAAACAGACCCAGGTCACAATATTGGACATGAGCAAAGAATTAGTCGACCTGCACTATAAAGTTATCAAACTACTGGAAAGCGCCGGAGCCGTGTTTAATGACCCGCAGTACGCAAGGAAGGCTTTCGGGCTCACGCAACCGTCCAGCCGCATGCACGCGTTAACAAAGGTGATGTGGTTACCTTCAAGGCACTCACTATAGTCGATATGTTTCCAAACAGCGATCCTTACCAGCGGAAGATACTTAAAACCATGAAGATCGGCCGCGGCCACTTGCGTCCTGAAGAGAAGTAAGTTTTGGAAACCCGTACCTCAAGCCTCCCAAAGCCGCCTGGGATTGTTACCATAGGAGGTGTCTATACATATGCCAAGCTCAGCAAGCTTGGCGTCCGCAATTTCAACCGGATGGAAGGCATCTGTAGGCAACCTGTAGTGCTGTGCCCTGGAGACATAAAAGTCAAAATAACTATTGCGTTCGGGCGGCCCTGCAAAGTAAAGGCCGGCTTTATCAAGATTACCCAAAACTGTCTTGGCCAACCCCTTAACCGGTACAAACGTCTTGTATACGTTGTCCCAATATTCCCGCCCTTGGCTTGGTTCATCAAGCAGCTTCTGAGTCCGGTCATCCGTGGTGCCCTGGCTGTCTTCACCATATATAGGCCCTGTCACAAAAACCACAAATTCAGGATTGGTAAGCACCATGGTTTGTTCGGCATGCTTACGCCTGGCATAGTCTCCCAGCGAAGTGGCGGCAGCTAATGATCTGTTGCAGAATGCCGCGTCCGACGAAATATATACAAACTTCGTTTCATGCAGTTCGTCCAGCAAATCTGCAAAAGGATCGTCTGACACAGGGTATTCCTTTCCTGGCCAGGCCGTCCATATAACAGCATCCGGTTTTTGATCGGTAAGCGTATTCCAGGTAGTTCTATCTTCAAGCTTGAACCTGGCAAGGCCGGCGCTTTCCTGCGAATGAAACGTCCCAAGCGCCTCATAGCCCATGGCGCGTGTTTGATGCAGTATTTCTGATCCCAAGTAACCAGTCGCGCCGACAGTCAAAACTTTCATGTCCATAGCATAGCAGCATTCTATTGCCTCTTGAGCAATTTCAAACAAACGGCAACCTGCTATCATAGCATCATGAAACAGAAACTATTGGCATTTAAAAACCGATGCAATCGGCTTACGGCGCGACTAAAAAATATTGACGTCTCAAACAGACGGCACCAAAAAATGCTGCTAGGTACCGGGTTTGGAGTTCTTGTAGCGATTGCTTTGCTCACTGCGGGCATAGTACGTCTTAACAAAAGCCCGGCACCGGAATCCGTGCCTTCACCCGGCACCACTGCTACAAACACAGGGCAACAAGCTGCTGAACCGCCCAGCCCATCGTCAGACACAGGCGGTACCAGCAACCCAAGCAAGCCTCCTGCTCAACCCGGGTCCAAATCGGTCCCGGCCGGCCTCAACAACTCTTATAAGATAGCCCTGCCTGCTGGCTGGAGCGAAGTTTCGGGACCGACATATGGCGGGTGGCACGCTGCACTCAACACCTTTAGCGACGGGACCAGAAGCCTGGCCGTAATTGTAAACCTTGAATTCTTTGACCCGGCAGGACCGCCAAGGCTAGATGCCAATTCAAAAGGAGAGGTTGGTGTACTAACGAGGGCAGGGGACAAAGTTGCCTTTGACCCGTCAAGTATTGTCTTCTGTGACCCAGACCCAAAAAGCAACTGCGGAACGGGGGACGGTGAAACACAGCTCATATTGGGCCTCAGTACTATTTATGGCAACTCCTATTCCTTCATACTGCTCAGCGATGAACCGGAATCAATCAGCGAACTACACAATTTCGACGCTATTCTCAATTCAGTCACGTTAATAAAACCAAACTAAAAGAGGGTCTGTCGGTAAAATCCCCCCCAGAGTAGGAAATTACTATAAAGAGCCGTGAGACACCAGAAATAAAGTGAGCCTAAAATCAGGCGGTATTTGAGTGTAGCTCGAATCCAGTCCCCGGAGCCAAGCCACGATAGAGGAAATCAGAACTGTTAACGCAGTTCTGATTTTTTGTATAGGCAGGCTAGCATTGAAACCAATCAATCATTTTATCTCTGTATACTTTTCAAATCCTGTCTAATCAAAATTACGACTTGCTCTATTGTTGTGAGCCAACCATGTCTTTAATTGCTTCACGATATACTGCATACTATTTGTATGGATAAAAACGATATAAATGCGTTGCGTATAGCGAACTTTGTGAATACCACAAAACCTAATGGCAATAGATTAGCCACAACGGTCTACCTTGGCAAAACAATTAAAGACAAGACTCACAGTAAGGTAAATGATTTCCTGCTACGGTGGCTAGACAAAGATGAAAAAATTATTGCCGTGGTTCAAGCAAATCGTTTCAAACCACAGGTGGGTGGTCTTATACTGACTAACCGCCGCTTACTTACATTGAATAGTCTAATCATAAAAATTGATAAAATAGTTGATGAAGTGCTTGCTGATGATGCTTTGAATTTCATCCACGAGAAGGGTTTTGGCAAAGCCACGAAGCTTTATGTAATTAAAAAAGATGAAACAAAGGTATTCATAGGTTCAATAAGCAAAGAAGATGCAGAAGTATTACCTAGCTTCTTGCCTCAAATGTCAGGCGCACCCCAGTCCATTGTAGAGAAGATAAGCTCCGCGAAAACAGTCGAGTCTGATGCTAAAATGCAGGCTTCAGTTGAAAAGGCACATGAAAAGGAGACGCAACAAGCGCACAAGAAAGAAGAGCGTTTAGCGGGAAAAGCTGATAAGCAAGTTGTTAAGCAAGAGCGTAAAGCAGCAGAACTTGCGGCGATTAAAGCTCGCGGCAGACAGCTTGGTTGGGCTCAACTTACATATAATGGTGGTTTCGGTAGCGATTACAAGTCCAATAAAACCGCCAATTTGGAATGTTATGAAAATGAAGTTTTGTTCAAACACCGTAAGGCACCAATTACCATTCCTGCAAACCAGATTACGGGTTTTGAAATTACAGGTCAGAAACAGACCACTACAAATAGTCGTATCTCCGTTACTCGCATGGTAACGCTAGGCGTATTTTCACTAGCAGCACCAAAGCGTAATACTGTTACAACAAAAGAAGCGCATGTCCGTATTACACTCAAGGATGGGCGACAGTTATTCTTCCATACAACTACTGCTGCACAGGAAAAAATACATCGCAAGCTGGCTGATGCCATATCACATTACAGTAGGCTACAGTCAACAGAGGGCGGCAAGCAACAACCACAATCCATGCACTCAGTGGATGCAGCCGGTGAGATTCTAAAATTTGCAGAACTAAGAAAGCAGGGGTTATTGACCGATGATGAATTTGAGGCAAAGAAAAAGCAGTTACTAGGGCTTTAGTAGGCAGAATCTCGCTTAATTGCGATTATAACTTCATCTATCGTGGTGAGCCAATAAAAGAGTCCCTCATTGAGGTTCAACTTTTAAGTGCTTTCGTGAAACTATTTGCAAGGCTGGTGATTGCTCTCTTGGAACCCGTTCTAAGCACAGACGCCTTGTTGCAACTAGAGTAGTCCGCAAACAAACTGGTATACTAGCAGTTGCTATTCATCGGCTGGAGGGAGGGAATTATTTCTAAAAAACGGACCACAATATACTGGCCCAAGAAACTGGCGGCGCACAGAGTAAACCTGCGCCGTAGTTTGCGGCGGCTTGGCCGGGATCGCAGGCAGCTTGTGAGAGTGGGGCCTCTGGTTGTAGCACTGGTCCTCTTTAGCGCAACTATAGCGCAAAGGCACTTTACCTCAACCGAATTCCGGATTGACCCCGCTGCTTATGGACCACTCCTCAATACCATTGCCAAAGGGGAAAGCAGGGGAAACTATAATGCACACTTTGGCAATGCCGCTAACAAAAGAATTCGTTTTACAGAAATGCCCGTCGGCGAGGTATTGCAGTGGCAAAAGGACTTTGTACGCAAAGGAAGTGTCAGCAGCGCGGTTGGAAAATACCAGTTTATCAGACCAACCCTGCAGGGTTTGGTGCAGCAGCTCAGCCTAGACCCCCGCGTCGAGTTTGATGAAAAACTACAGGACAAGCTAGCCATAAAACTACTGGAAAGAAGGGGTGCGCACGCTTTCGTCCAGAAAAAGCTAACCCGCGAACAATTTGCAACCAACTTGGCCAAAGAATGGGCGGCCTTGCCGAAGGTAAAGGGGTCAAATCCCGGTGAAAGCTACTACGCCGGCGATGGCATCAACAAAGCTCACATCAGCATAGATGAAGTTTTCAAAGCACTTACAACGCTCCAAACCCAAGCGGCAATTTAAGTGCTTTAGCGCAGAATAGGGGAAACCTTAGAACTAACCCATTCTCAGGAGAATCCGTTCGGTTTGCTATAATTACTTGATGACCGTGAAACATACTTTTTCTGCCATGCTCCAGCCAACTAACCACGCTTGTACGCAAGCCGCAACAGCAATGCTGCTCAGCCACTACGACCCCAGCGTAACAGTTGCGCAAGTTATGCGGGAATCTCCTACCCAAAAGAAGGACGATGGTAACGAGGCGGGATCAAGTATGCAGCGGCTGGCTACCTACTGCCTGGACAAGGGGTATGAGGTCGAACTCTACAGCTTTGATGCGATAATCCTGGACCTAAGCTGGAGAAACCTATCCGATCAAGAACTGCTCAAAAAACTGGAAAAGATCAAAGAGAGCCGTGAAGTAAAAAACTTGGGCAAAGGATCTACAAGGCAACTCATCGAAGAGTACATTGCTTTTATAAAAAAGGGCGGGAAGCTTATAATCAAACCGTATCCAGATACTCAGCTACTTTCTGATCTAATCAAGCAAGGGCCTTTGTGTGTTGCAATCAGCCATCCCACCATGACCGGTGCCGGCCACACCAAAAGCTTAGGAGTACGAGAAGACGTTCAGGACGACCTAGAAAACGGCATTAGCACTCACGCCGTATTAGCCTACGGCCAAGACAAGGCTGGCAACTACTTGATCTCAGATCCTTGGGGAGATCCTCAAGACTATACCGCCACCCCAGATCAACTCATTGCTTCTATCATGGCCGCACAGTGGCTATGTGACAATATAATTTTCAGAATCAGCTCTTAGCCTACGTATCCAGACATCTCATCAAAGTCTGGAGTATGTCCGCTAAGCCAAACCACAAAAATACCGTCAGTAGTTGCTGGCGGTATTTTATTTCGAACTTACTTCAGGCGTTCAAGTACACCGCGGCGCTTCACGATGTTTTTGTAGTCCCATTGGATTTTTTTGGACTTTTCCAACCAGCGTTGCACATCTTTTGTGTTTACTTGATCTACGCTGGTGTAGCGAGCCTCGGCAGCCTTGAAACTGCCCTCTGGCTGGAGGTTCTCATCAAACGACTGGCCACTCCAAAAGAGTATTCTGACAGAGTCTTTGAGTACGTGATAGCCAACAATAGGGTTGCCATCCAGAAACCAAACCGGCGAGCCGTGCCACAATTTATTTTTTGCCCCGGGTAGGCTGCGCTGGATTTCTTTAGCCAGTGACTCGCAGATTACTCTCCGATCATCTTCCTGGGCGTCGTTGTAAGCCCCGATGTCCTTGTTCATAACAGGTATTGTACGAGCCTGAACAGGTCATATCAAGCACAATCAGCCTATCGAGCCAGGCCCCATACTCACTTTTTCTCCACCCCCGTCATTCCGGCCTTGAGCCGGCCTGCAGGCAGGCCGGAGTCCAAGATAATGGGTTATTCCTCTGGACGGCTGGGTCATTCATCCTTCGCAGTCTTGCTACAGAGAACCGGGGCCTGGCATGACGGAAAAGTGAGAGTGGGTCAGATTAAGTCCTACATAAATCGATACTCAGCATTTAAACCAACCTTTGCATCTGATAGCAGCGGGATTAATCCCCATACAGTAGCTTCCTTCTGATTAACTTCAATTTTCTTGATTACTCCTCTTGTAATATCTTTCTTATCTGTAAAGTCCAAGTCCTTCGAGAGTATCCCCTCACAACATGGAAATATAATCGTAAGGACAATTACTGGGTTATGGGGCTTTACGCCTTACTGAAAGAAAGTATCGCCTCTGTGCGCATACGGTTTGTTAACGTTGAAGTGTTTTTCGAAGACGGGGGAGGTAAATAGCGCCTATTTGCGGGCAACTCACGCTCATTCTCAGATACCAGCCGTAAGCAGGCAATCTCCGCTGCTGCTGTTACTGCCATAGTGTTTTTGATAAAAACTCCTTTTAGACATGAATTGCCGACCACCAGTAGGGCACGTCCGCCAGGCTTCAGGACGCGTTCAATTTCCCTCATCAAAGCCACCATATCTAATAAATACCTATTGAACATACCCTTCTCTTTAGAGCCAAGCTGCTCGTAAAACTCCATCTTTTGTGTCATGGCCTCTATTGTTCCGTCAGAGACATCTGAGTCGGGGCGCCTTTCTGCACCAATGCTTGTACTGCGGATTGTACGCAAATTAGCCAAACTGTGCCCTAACCACACTAGAGCCAATTTGTGCCCCCTCATATAATCAATTGCATTGAGGTAGGGAGGTGAAGTTATTACCATATCTACTTCAGCGTCAGATACGCCGAGATTGCGCGCGTCAGCCCTGCTGACCCTGGCAAGTGCAGTACTAGCTTGTGGTAATCTCGACGCCAATAGCTTTGCTGACTTTACGAAATTCGGAAGAACTTCGTACTCATTGGTAAGCGTTACACGATGTGGGCGGCTATGTGAAGTATCCCTAGCCAAAGATGCTCCTCGTTCCTTAGTGATAATCAATCTACTGACGGCAACTTTAAGAAATGCTTGCAATGAGCCACCATAGTTACTATTTATAAGCATCATGAGCCTGCGTAGATCATCGATTTGTTTTTGGGCAAACCAAAAGTCTATGAATTTTTGCGTCTCTGCGTCGTCATCGATCCAGGGTAAGTAGGTGTCTTCAAGAGGTAAGTTCCGAGCTTCTTCGGCCACTTTTATTGCTGCGCTCATTGCTTCTTCGATGTCTATCGGAGTAGTGTTGACTCCTGCAATAAGTACCGCCATAGGGTCAAGGTCACTCCCTATAGCCTCTATGCCGCATTCAATTGCCATACGAAGTGTGGTGCCAGAACCGCACATAGGGTCAAGCACAATTGAAGTAGCAGGCAGTTTTTCACACTCGGCCAATGCTATTTCTGGTGCCATTCTGGCGGGGAACGGATGGATAGGTTTTAGTTTCTTCATTTAGTCCAAGTATACTTATGCTTGCCGGCGATTGACATACCTTATCTTTGAATACTGAAGGATGCTGGTATATAGTGCAAGAAGTAAGCATCAATTAAGCTAAACAGAGAGCGTATTGAGATGTCAGAGTTTGATATTAACAAGTTCAAGGGTGCAGCCGTTGAACATGCAAGTTTCCGATACGAGGACAACCTGAAAGCCCTTAAGGGTAGGGGTCTTTGGACTCAAGGCCTTGAGCAGGCAGTCGAAGGCTCGATCAAAAATATCTCACATGAAGCAACACGCTCATTCGTAATCTACGGCGAGCCACAGAGTGGTAAGACCGGCATGATGATCGCATTGACCGCACGACTTTTAGACGACGGCCACAAAATGATCATCGTGTTACTAAACGATTCTGTGCAGCTTCTTGAGCAGAACCTTGAGCGATTTGCGCGCTCTGGTCTCGATCCCGCTCCAAAGCGTTTTGCAGAGATAATGGATCCGAGCGTGGAGCCGCATAAGGGCAACTGGGTCATCTTCAGTAAAAAGAACGCCAGTGATCTAAAGAAGTTATTGTCGAGAATTGATACAATCCCCGCCCGAGTGGTTATAGATGATGAAGCAGACTATGCATCGCCCAACGCTAAGATAAATCAAAACGAAAAAACGAAAATCAACGCTCTTGTTGAAAAATTAATAGGCAAAGACGGAATCTACATTGGCGTAACTGCAACGCCGGCTCGTCTCGACTTAAACAATACGTTTGAGAATGACAACGAAAAATGGGTAGACTTTCCGCCCCATCCGCTATATACAGGGCAAGATGCGTTCTTCCCCACTGATAAAGCACACTCCGGCGATATCGATAGTCTAGACTATCATCTCGTACTGCTACCTGAGGATCATGACGAGCCTAAGTTTTTACGCAAAGCCCTGCTTAGCTTTTTGGTCAACGTTGCCTACCTGAACCTCTACGAGAACGAGAAAGAAGAAAATTACAGTATGCTCGTACACACAAGCGGCAAGAAAGTAGATCACTCCGAAGACTACAAACAGATCGTAAAGGCGCTCAATGCGCTCAAAGATGAGGATAACTCAAAATACGAAACCTACTTGAAAAGCCTGTGGGAAATAGCACGGGGTCGCTATGAGGGCAAGGAAGACTCAATAACAAAATATGTCAGGAACAATATCGGCCGAAACAATATTGTAGTCATGAACAGTAACACTGCTAAGGCCGCCGCAGAGTACAAGTCCGCCACCAGCCCTGCGTCTCTATTCACTATTGCCATTGGAGGTAACATTGTTTCTCGTGGCGTGACCTTCGACAACTTATTGTCGATGTTCTTCACTCGCGATGTGAAGCATAAAATACAGCAGGATACATACATCCAGCGGGCAAGGATGTTTGGGACGAGGGGCAGCTATCTTAAATACTTCGAGCTTCATATTCCTGACCAGCTCTACCTGAATTGGCAAAAATGCTTTGTCTTTCATCGACTTGCACTATCAGCAATCCGTTCAGGCCAAGGAAGCCCAGTATGGCTTGAGGATCGCAAGGTCTCTGCCGCCTCCTCTTCTAGCATTAACAAAACAACTGTAGTACTTGAAAGCGGCGAAATGAGCTGGCAAATCTTCTCTTATGCTCCAGGGATTGACGAAGGGCTAAAAAAGGACTTGAGCTCCACTCAAAAGCTGGCGCTGCTTAAATCACTAGTAGATGATAGTTGTCTGCCTGAGTACGTTATCGATTTCATTAGGGATTTCAGCCCCTACGGCGCAGAATCGTTGGCTATCCATTCTACCCAGACAATAGACAAGTATGAAAGTGCTGATGTAGAGAACATCCAACGTAGAAAAGGTTTCATATCTAGTGAGTACCTAGAACGACAAAAATATCCGCGAGCTATACATCACATCAAGGTGATCAAAAACAATCAGGGGCGTGCGAGATTCTTCTATAAATATGCACCTGACGTCGGCAATATAAGGTTCCTTAGAAACCGACGTGCAAGGTAAATATGGTACGGGAATTTGAGTTTTATCATGGTGCGGCTCTTACTCGTCTTATTCACGGCCACAAGAACATTAGTATCGAGCAATACTCAGCCGCTACCAGTAACGCATCCTATGTAATCAATGAGCAAGTTGGCCTTTACCTAAAGCATTCTACTAGCAGACTTTCACCCTGGGTTTTCACCTTCAAGAAAGAGCATCAGGACGAAGTTCGAAAGATGAAAGATGGATTCGGAGAAGTATTTATTATACTAATTTGCGGCAAGGATGGCATGGTCTGCTTGAGCTACAAGGAACTGAGGCTTGCCCTAGATGACGATCACGGCCCAGCAGAGTGGCTAAAAGCCGCTAGGCGCACCCGAGAGAAGTACGCTATTTCAGGCACCGATGGCAAACTGAAGACGAAGATTGGTGAAAATGAGTTCCCATCGAAGATTATATCTTGTCTGGAAGACCAGGAATCCGACGGTGCTACACTAGCTACATGAAAATCGTTGCCAAAGTCCTGCTTATTGACAGTGACGGGAGGATCCTCTTACTGCGCCGGAGCAATACCCACCCGCGCTTTGCACACCACCATGACTTTCCGGGCGGAGAAGTAGAGCAGGGAGAATCCCATACTGAAGCGGTAATCCGTGAGGTGCTGGAGGAGTCCGGGCTAAAGCTCCCTCTGTCATTGCTTCAGCCCGTACACCAAAGACATGTACTGGACGGAACGCTGGAACTGGTCTTTGCAGCAAAGCTGGCCGGACCACGGCCGGAGGTGACCCTTAGCTGGGAGCACGACCAGTACGAATGGCTGACTTCTGAGCAGATTCTAAACAGACCAGTCCCGTCCGGCGTAGACAGTTTTTACGAAACCGCCTTGCAGTACATACGCTCAAGTCCGTATGCCAAGCCGTAGAGGCTGGGTACCTGTTCGTCCTAATACCATCGAAGACCTTTTTGCTACGACCAATAGCCTCTAGAGAGTTTTGACATCGCTGGCTTTTACGAAGCCCTGGCGGTGGTTGTAAGAAATTGGGATGTACTTTTCGGTACCGACCACCAGCGCGCCGTCGCCTGGTGAGCTGCGGTCAAACGTAAGGACATGGTAATAGTCGTTTACGGTTTTCTTTTCCTGGACAGGGTAGGATTGACCGGCTGGGATCGAATACTGCAGGGGCGTAAGGGGCTGTACTGGTACGTTGTTGGTGTAGGCTCCTGCTTCGGGCAGGGGGCGCCCATAAGTCCTATGTGAACGAGTTTGTTTTTCGTTATAACTATCGGGCTGTGGCTGTTGGCCCTGTTCTTTTGGAACGGACTGGGAAGCGGATTTGATCAGGCGTTTGAAGTGTTTCTTGCTCATTTTCTTGCTCATTTTGGATTCTTCCATACCAGCTTTACTATTATACCCACCACTCCCACTAGTTCTGCGAACACGCCTATAGCAAGTGTATTGATTACTTTGTCGCTAACACCCACATATTCGGCGTGTCGTATCGTCCAAAGCATCTGAAAGCTTATGATTCCAGCTAACAGCAAGAAGCTAGCTATTGTAAGTCCGAAAACTAGTCCAAGTAAAAGTGCACGGTGTTTAGGTATTTGATTGTTGAGGGTTTCCCTAAAAGCATTCTCTGAGTCTTCTTTAACTTCTGAAGAGGCAGAATAGTCGGATGCTTTCACGCCTTCCGTCTTTTTAACGGCCTCTAGAAACGCGTCTAGTTTTTCTTTATCCATTTAAGGCGATTCTGTATTACAGGAGTAGACACTTTGAAATATTCAGAAAGTTTTTCGACACTTAAGCCTTCTTTGATTTTCTTTAGCAATAAATCTCGGGGGACAAGAAGACTTCCGGCAAAATAGTTTGCCTCGCTCTCCTCTTTAGTGTCCTGGTCATTCTTGGAGTAGTCTAGGGTATCAAGCCTGAGCTTTCTGCCTTTGTGCAAAAAATGATGTCCAAGTTCATGCGCAAGTGTAAAAACCTTTCTATTGGCTGGTATATTTTTGTTTATGTAGATTTTAGGATTGGTTTTTGCTTCATCGTCATCATATTCTATAACTCCGCTGATATTGGGACCGACGGGTGAAAGGTCTGCTTCATAAACTGCAATGTCTTCCGATTTGGCTAAGTCAATAAGGCTCTTCTCCGGATATGAGAAGCCTGTTTTGAGCTTAATATCTTCCAGAATACTGTCTATGCGTTTCTGGTCATCAAGCGTCAGTATTGCCATAGTACCCCCATTTAACACCCTTGTTTTATTTTTGAAAATTGCTCATGTTTGTTTCCTGCCCATATTGTAACAAGGCGGTGCATTTTAGCATAAGAAATATCGTACATCAAGCTGTTCTCGCTGCTTGCCCCAAAGTGATAATCGCCCCCAGTAGATATTATTCCACGCAGGATTCCATATACATCCTTGGAACTCTGCTTGTCGGCCAGCCCTTTCGCTAACAGCAGGATATTTACTCATTGGAAACACCTGGGTTGAAGCTATCAAAGCTTCATCCTTACAGTTTTGGCGGCTCTGTCGAGACTCCCAAAAGAGTAAACCACCGCCAGCTATAGCAACTAACACTACGATTATGGCTATCTTCTTTATGGCTATGTCATCTACTTGCTGTAAAGGGACAGTCGCCAGCGTCAGCACTCGCTAATTCGGCCGGAACATGGTAAGGTACTAGTAGCAAGTTATTCTACACTCTATCCCTGCGTATAGTGCGGCCGCCAAAGTCCATTTATTCTCGGCTACAGCGCAGACCCTGCCTCGCGCCTATCACTAGTTTATCGAAAGGCCTGTACCCAGTGGCAACAAAAGCATGGCCCAGCGGCCACAAGAGTTACAAAGCCCACGGCCAAAGGCTTAGCACAGCTGCGCTGTTGTTTCGATGTGCAAAGAAAATGGGCCTGAAGCCCAACTGGATAACGCCAAATGGGCTGTTTGCTGTTTCTGCAGACGGACAGGAAAAGTACGTTAACTTTGCCCGCAGCCCCTTAAACTCACACACCAGCGTCAGTCTGGCCAGGAACAAATACCTGACGCGGCTCATCCTGGGGCGGCACGACATGCCGAACATCCCGTTTGTGCGGCCGCATACGCAGACAGATGCAGAGCTTTTCCTCCGCAGACATAGAAAGATAGTTGCCAAGCCTACCCGGGGCTCCGGTTCACGCGATATCCATATTGTTACCTCTGCCGCCCAACTCAAAACCTTAAACATTACCAAGTACATCCTTGAAAAATACATTGCAGGCAGCGAGTTACGCTACCTGGTGCTGAACGACACCGTTATAGGAGTGGACCATAGTGAATACGGCACTTCAGTCGAGGTGACAAGACCCTCGAAACATACCTCGCATCCGTCGACCGCCTGGAGCCCCACATTGACACCGCTGTCCATTCAGACCGCCCGCATACTGGGCCTCAAGTTTGCAGCAATTGATTACCTTGTTGATCCTGCGGGACGTGCCTACATTCTGGAGGTAAATACAACTCCTGACCTGAAGTGGTTCCACGCGCCGACTTCCGGACCAGTCGTAGATGTTGCCCGCCATTTCCTGGAAGCTATCTTCGAAGATCAGAGAACCAAACCTGGCATCCCGGCCGGGGTGCCGTTAGAGGCGCAGACGATAATGGCGTATAGTTAAGGAAAGCATGAAGCATCTTGTAGGACACTCTCGAAATGGCGCCGCGGTGTATGTTGATCTCATACACTCAGAGGCTGCCAAACACATTGCCCACCAGCCCCATGTACTGGGTCTGGTCGGAGAAGTCCTGAAACAAACAACGCTCAAAGGCCCGGAGGTCACCATCGAACATGACATGGGGCGTACCATAGGCTATAGCTTTGTCGTTAAGACAACTGACAAAGACACCATTTTTTATGCTCAGCTGCTGCGGGATAGCCTATACACCCGCTTTGTGAAGAACGGCAAACCCCTTAGCACACAATACCTGACATTAATTCTGTACCGCCAGGACGACAAAGCATATGAACTGCACGACACCTGGATTGGACGCATCCGGCCGCCCCGGCCAGGTAGTACCAACGAAACCAGCGACAGTAAACCGTACTGGGACACTCACGCACTCGTCCTGGACAACCAACCCATGCAATCCCGCACCGTAACCAAAATATGCCCCTATTGAATGTTAGCCTCTTAGCTGGTAGCGGGTTAGAATCACAGTACGAAGCGCTGCCAGACTATGCTCACATGCCAGGCCAGCACATGCACAGCTTTGTTCAAAAGATGTTTAAGCTGGTTTCTTAGTTGTGATGTTTACCATCCACTGGATGCCAAACTTGTCTACAAGCATACCGAAAAAGTCGCCCCAGGGAGCCTTTTCCAGTGGCTGGACAACCGTACCGCCCTCAGACAGCTTTTCAAAATAACCTTTTAGCTCTGATTCGTTACCACCGCTCAGCGACATACTGATGTTTGTGCCGGGCTTATACTCCATGTGCAGGGGCGTGTCGGCTGCCATAAAGGTGATGCCGTTATCTGCCTCCAGCATGGAGTGCATAATTTTGTCGTTTTCGCTGGGATCCTGGGACGAGTTGAATTCCTTAAAAGTATTGACGTCCAGTTTGCCGCCAAATACGGACTTGTAGAATTCCATTGCCTGACGGGCATTGTCCTTGAAGGACAGGTACGGATTTAGTTTTGATTGCATACTGATCTCCTTGTTATGATTTACCGATTCCAGAACGCCAGCCAATGGCTGGTTCTGTTTTTATCATACACCGGGTTTCATTTGAACCCATTGCAAAACTCTTTCCAAATACGAAAAGCCTGTCCTGGTAGTGCCATATGGCTGTTCTTGTGACAAAGAGTAGCCGTAGCTACTCTGCGAAGCAAAACAGTCATATGGTGCACCAGGCAGGGTTTGCAGTGGGGGAGAGTTTTGTGATGGGTTCAATAGAGCCTGCGAAAAGTTTCTCACGCTATTCCTACGGATGCGATACTATATGAACACGAGTGCCAGACAATCAAGATAGTTGAACGACTAAAAGTATGAATTTTGTAAGAACAAAGAGCTTTGAATTGGCGGTATATGCCAAGGGTAACGCTACCTCACCCCAAGTAGCCTTGGTCTTGCCCGGGCGGCTGGATACTAAGGATTATCCGCATATGCGCAGCCACGTGGACTATTTGGCATCCAAGGGCTACTACGCCTTATCATTTGATCCGCCAGGTACCTGGGAAAGTCCCGGCAACCTCAGCCTTTATACCGTGACTAATTACCAAAAGGCCATCCATGAGCTGATCGAATATTTAGGCAACAAACCGACGATCCTGCTAGGTCACAGCCGCGGGGGCGGTATGGCTATGCTGGTGGGGACGCATAACCCGGCCGTAACCCACATCATTACAGTCTTTTCTAAAGCCGGACCCAGCAAGGTAAACACGCCCGCAAAAGTTGGTGCTTCGGTCACTGAGCACCGGGACACCCCGCCAAACGACAGGGAACACCAGAGAACCTTTGAGCTACCGTACAGTTTCTTTGCCGACGCAGTTCAATACTCTATGCTGGAGGATCTCAAAACTTGCCTCAAACCTAAGCTTTATTTCCTCGGCCTGCAGGACAAGCTTGCTCCGCCTGATGTCATTCAAGAAATCTATGATGCCTCTGCCAACCCCAAACAGCTGTACGAACTCGATTCGGAACACGATTACCGTTACCACCAGGATCTCGTTGATGAAGTGAACACGGTCGTTGGTAGATTCTTAAAAATACCCGGAACAAACACATGAGCCACGAAGATTATATCCGCTTGGCTATCCAGGCGGCCAGAGAATCAGAAGGTGAAGGCGGCATCGCTATTGGCGCAGTGCTGGTGAAAAACGGAAAAGTCGTAGCCACAGGCAAGAGTTTTGCCAATCGGGAAAAAGACCCCTCAGATCATGCCGAGGTAAATGGTATAAGAAAAGCTGGCAAAAAACTAAACACCATCGATCTTGATAATTGCATACTCTATAGCACCCTGGAACCATGCACTATGTGCGTCAGTTGTACTGCATGGGCCAACGTGCCCAAGGTTTATTTTGGAGCGTATCGTACAGATGTGCCCGAAAACGCCTACGAGATAAATGGCGACTACAGTTCTAAGCAATTCGCCCAATCTACCCAGCGCTGGGATGGCCAGCCTCTTCAGATACAAGGCGGTATTCTGCGGCAGGAATGCAAAGAGTTACTTGCAGGATATAAAAATTGGCAAAAGGAGCAAGACTAGTGGGAGAAAAAGATCCTCATGCAACATTATTAAAAAGACTAGCCGACGCCAATCAACAGATGACGGTTGGTGCCCGGTATATGCACTATAAGCAGAAGCCGTACAAGGTAACAGCTCTGGCATTTTTGGAGGAAACCATGGAACTATGCGTCGTGTACCAGGCGGAGTATGGTGGCTCCACCTTTATTCGCACCGTAGCCAATTGGCTGGAAAAGGTAGAGTGGGACGGCAAGACCATGCAACGATTTACAAAGATCGAATCAACCTGAGTCTCAAAAAACCCCAGTCCTGTCATCCCCCAGCTTGACTGGGGGATCCAGTAGCAAAAAAGACAAAAGACTGGATTGTCTGGTCGAGCCAGACAATGACAGTGGTGTGGTAGGTTTTGAGGTTTGAGACACAGATTTGATTTTATACTTGACATATTGCCTAATAACTGTTACTATGGCTGTTAGCTAAGATATTCTCTTTGGTTACAGCACGGTCGCATCCCCTCTGGGAAGCCCAAAAATTAAAAACCTTTTTAGAACTCTTATAACAATTGCATCTGCTTTTACTAAACCCTATTTTTATAATCTGCCGTTTTTTATAGCGGCCACAAACTACTTTTAGAAAAATAACAATCCAACAAAGGAAAAATATGAACCAACATACCAAAAAGGGCCCATTAAACGGGTCCGCCAAAACCCGGGGTGCCGCCATCCGTGCCCAAAAGCGCACCCAGGACGACGCCCATAAAATTGTCAGCCAACATGCTGATGCCGGCCAGAAAACGCAGCCAGTACGGGCAAATACCGTCACTGATGCCTTTGACAAGCTCAAGGTTACGTTCCTGGGCGGGCTGGACGACGTCGGCGAAAAGAACATGGCCGTCATCGAATACCAGAACCAAGCAATCATCCTGGACTGCGGCATCAACCTTAGCGTAGACCTGCCGGGCGTCAACTACGCCATAAACGACACCGCCTACCTGGAAACCATCAAACATAAAATCAAAGCATATGTGATCACCCACGGACACCTGGACCACATTGGCGGACTGCGGCACACCGTGCCCAGTTTTCCAGCACCAATCTACGGGTCGCGCTACACCATTGGTTTAGTGGAAAAAGTGTTTGAAGATCTGCATGTAGAAACCGGCCTGGAATTCAAGCCACACCTAATCACGGCAAAACTGGATACGCACCAGAAGCTAAAGATAGGTAATTTTTACGTGGAGTTCATTCGCGTAACCCACTCGCTACCAGACGCAGCAGCAGTGTGCATTGATACGCCCGTAGGGCGCATTGTCGCCACGGGTGACTTTCGGCTTGACCCAGAACCGCTTGACCGCATGCCAAGCGATACAAAGCGCTTACAGGAGTTGGGCGATCAAGGTGTCCTACTTTTGCTGAGCGATAGTAGCTATGCTGATACAGAAGGCCGGGTGCCTACCGAAAGCACCCTGCAACAAAGCTTTTATGACATTATCGACAAAGCCTCTGGCCGGATTTTTGTAGCGACGTTTTCCAGTAACATGAATCGTACGCAGATGATCATCAATGCGGCCGTAGCGGCTGGCCGCAAAGTTGCGCTTGATGGGCGAGGTATGCTGAGTTATGCAGAGATTGCCGTAAGACAAGGTATCCTCAAAGTACCGAAAGGCACAATTGTGCCCATTGGGCAGGCAAGTACCATTCCCGCTGATCAGCTATTGGTCATGTGCACCGGCGGCCAGGGCGAACCAAATGCTGCCCTGCAGCGTATGAGCGAAGGCGAACACAAGTACGTCAATCTCAACCAAGGCGATACAGTGGTCGTCAGCTCGACGCCCATTCCCGGTAACGAAATCGCCTACGACTTGCTGGGCAATCGACTGAAGAGGCAAGGGGTACACCTGTTCCGCCATCCCACGTACCAGCTTGACGGCTGCGGCCCCTTGCATGTGTCTGGACACGCCAAGCGTGAAGAACTGCAGGAGATGATTCAACTAACCCGCCCAAAGTTCTTTATTCCCGTGCATGCCGGGCATTTGCGCCGGCACTACCACGCTGAACTGGCCATAGAGGAAGGTCTGCCGCGCAGGCACGTGCTGCTGCCAGAAAATGGTGACAGTGTCCTCTTGGACCAAAATTCTATTGAACCGGGCGGACAGGTGCCCCATGGCAGCCTGCTGATTGACCAAACCGGATCAGTGGTGAATGGCATTGTCGTAAAAGACCGGCTGATGCTGAGCGAAGAAGGCATACTGACGGTCATACTGACCATCGACAAAAAGTCCGGCCAGCTACTAGCCAATCCGGACATCGTCAGCCGCGGCTTCATTGCCATGCGGGATAGTGATGAACTGCTGAGTACTTTTAGGACCGAACTGCGCCGCACCGTCCAGCAGCGCTACAAGCGAGTGGACCTGGACCGGTTCAAAGCCGAACTGAAGGATCACCTAACACACTTCTGCTTTAGCCAGACTGGCCGCAGCCCGCTGGTCATCCCCGTCGTCAATGTTGTTGCCAGTAAGCCCGGCAGGCCGGATCGTCCTGTCCAGCCGGTCAAAAACCAAATCCCCGCAGATCAAAAACGTTTTGCCGAAATGCGCAGCCGCTTACTAGGGTAGGCGGGGGCAAGTGGTGAATTTTACTGCAGCCCCGGCATAGTGCTTGTGCTAGTATGAGGGTAGTCATGGAGGTATGGTCAGCCGACTAAAAAACCTGAGCAAAAGGCTTTGGCATATTAGTGGCCCCATCTACCTACAGGCTTTATTGCATCTTTTGGAAGGCACACTTAGGTCCCTGTCGTCCTCATATCTATCAGCTTCCTGTAACGAAAGACAACTTGAACGGTTTGTCCTTTTACCAGGCAGCTTCTCATAAAAACCCGTTCGCTAGCATCAAATACGGATGGTAGCTTTTTTGGCTTTAACCTTTAGGAGAATAGATATGACTGCAATAAACGAAATCGTAAATGTAAATTCCTTCTACTTTCAAGATTACTTCCAAAACGGGCATGGCCTGCGCTCTTTCCCAAAGCAAATAGAGTTTGGCAACACCCGCTGCACCTTTGAAAGCGGCCTGCAATATCTGATCAAAAAAGGTCAGCACGTCGTAAAGCTGTTCGACATGACCGACGGCCGGACCACTTACCGCTTGCGCCTGGAGGACGACACCTGGACCCTCGTCGGCACCCGCGCCATGAGCTAGGTGGTATCCGCTGAGTGCTCCCACTCTCACTTTTATAGATGAGCCTTGAAGGCGTGATACCATAAGTAGTATTGCTTATATAGTTACAGAGGAGGAACCATGCGACCTATCTGGACCGGATCAATCAGCTTTGGACTTGTAAACATCCCTGTGCGGCTGTTCAGCGGTGTGCGCACCCGTGAGGGCATTGACCTGGACATGCTCCACAAGGAAGACAAATCACCCATCCGCTTTGCCCGTATTTGCCGCAAGGACGGGGAGGAAATAGCCTGGGAAGACATTGTAAAAGGCTACGAATACCGCGACGGGGACTATGTCGTACTCACCCCCGAAGACCTGGACAAACTGGACAGCAAACGAACCCAGACCATAGACATCAAACAGTTTGTCCAAGAGGGCGAGATTGACATCCGCTACTTTGAGAAGCCGTATTACCTGGAGCCAATCAAGGGTGGAGAAAAGGCCTATGCGCTGCTACACGCCGCCCTGGAACAGTCTGACAAGTTAGCCCTGGCACGGTTTGTCATCCACCAGCGGGAACACCTGGGTGTTATCAAGCCCGTGGGACAGGCGCTGGTGCTGAACCAGATGCGCTTCCCAACCGACCTGCGCGAAGCCACCGATCTGAAGTTTCCGTCAGGCAAATCAATCAGCAAGGACGAGGTCAAAGTGGCCCTGAAGCTTATTTCCCAGGAAACCAGCCATTTTATCCCCGAGGACTTCCACGACACCTACACAGAGGAGCTGGAGAAACTGATCAAAGACAAGACAAAGGGCAAGAAACCATCTAAAAAGCCGCCTGCCAAATCACCGAAAGATGCCTCTGCCAAGGACCTGATGTCTGCCCTCAAGGCCAGCCTCAAATAAAATGAAAATTCCAAATTCCAAGCTCCAAAATCCAAACAATACCAAATATCTAAAATTCCAATACCAAAAAGAAAATACCTTAACCACTGTCGTTTTCGCTTTTTGGTCATTGAAATATTGGAGTTTGTTTGAGATTTGGAGTTTGAGATTTGGAATTTCCCCCTCCAGGGGGTTGTTGTGAGTTTGCATGAGTATCACAAAAAACGAGACTTTAATAAAACGCCAGAACCTCAAGGGAAGCCGAGGAAGGGACAGGGTAAAAAACTGGCCTTTGTTGTCCAGGAACACCATGCCTCGCAGTTGCACTATGACTTCCGCCTGGAACTGGACGGTGTGCTAAAAAGCTGGGCCGTCCCCAAAGGCCCCTCCATGAACCCGCACGACCACCACTTGGCCATCATGACCGAGGACCACCCCTATGAGTACCGTAAATTTGAAGGGGTAATACCAGAAGGACACTACGGAGCCGGCAACGTCATCATCTGGGACGAAGGCACCTACGAACCGTATCATGACAATGACGACGACGAAGTTACCTTGCAAAAAGAACTCAAGAAAGGTCACCTGACGTTCTTCCTCCACGGTAAAAAACTCAACGGCGAATTTGCCCTGATCAAAATGCATAGCGACGACCAGAAGGCTTGGCTGCTTATCAAAAAGGGAGATGACTTTGCCAGCCAAAAGGATATAACCCGCCAGGATCAATCCGTCAAAAGCGGTAAAAAGGTAGATGAAGTAGGCGAAGCGGCAGTGCCAAAGCTGGATAGCTACCCCAAGAAAGCCGCCCCTTGGGCGGTTAAGCCGATGCTCTGCACCTTGGTAGACGACATATTTGATGGGAAAGATTGGCTATTCGAGGTCAAATGGGACGGCTATCGGGCCATAGCCAGCAAACACAAAGACAAGGTAGAACTGTATTCCCGCAATAGCCTGGACTTTACCACCTACTACCCGCCGGTTGTCGAGGCCATCCGGAAGCTGAAACACGATGTCATCCTGGACGGCGAGGTCGTGGTGGTAGACGACCATGGTCAGCCGCACTTTGAGCATCTGCAAAACTGGCGCAAGACCGGTGAAGGGGAGCTTCGCTACTACGCCTTTGACATTCTGTGGTGCGATGGCCGGGACGTCCGCAACATGCCGCTTGTCCAGCGTAAAGCGCTGCTCCAGCACATCCTGCCCAAAAATGAAGCTATTTTGCACTACAGCGACCATGTAGAGGCTCACGGCACCGCACTGTTCAGAAAGATGCAGGAACAAGGGCTGGAGGGCATTGTGGCTAAACGGGCAGACAGCCCGTACCGGGAGGACATTCGTGGACGAGCATGGCTCAAAATCAAAACCGGACACCGACAGGAAGTCGTCATTGGCGGCTACACAGAACCGCGCGGCGGCCGCAAATACCTGGGGTCACTGCTGGCAGGCGTATACGACACCGGAGAATTTGTCTATGTCGGCCATTCCGGCGGCGGCATCCCGGATGCGCAGCGCAAAGCCCTGGCAGAAAAACTGCACAGATTAGAACGCCAGACTTCACCGTTTAAGAATGAACCAAAGCCAAACGCCCCGGTGCACTGGGTCCGCCCGGAGGTCGTAGCCGAAATGAGTTTTAGCGAATGGACAAGTGAGGGTTGCATGCGCCACCCCCAGTTCGAAGGCCTCCGCCCAGACAAAAACCCCAAAGCCGTCCACCGCGAAAAACCCAAGACAGAAATAATATCTGTTAGAAGACTGTCTTCTAACAGGGGAGGAATTATGGCAGATAAAAGCAAGGTTGAGTTTACTCATTTGGACAAGGTTTTTTTCCCGAAATACAAATACACAAAAGGGGACATGATAGAGTATTACCGCTCCGTGGCAGATTACATCCTGCCGTGCCTCAAGGACCGGCCGCATTCGCTGAACCGCCACCCGGGCGGCATAAAAGGAGAGTCCTTTTACCAAAAGAATATGGAGCACCTGCCGGATTGGGTCCCCAGCGTAGACATCTACTCAGAATCGAACAAAGAGGATCTGCACTGGCTGGTCGGCGGAGACCTGGACAGTCTGCTGTACATGGTGCAACTAGGGTGCATAGAAATCAACCCCTGGAGTTCCCGGGTCCAACACCTGGAAAAGCCCGACTGGGCCATCATAGACCTCGACCCGGAGGGCGTCACCTTTAAAGACGTCATAGCCGTAGCCCGGACGGTCAAAGAAGTAGCAGATGAATGGCGCATCCCGGTCTACCCCAAAACCTCCGGCAAAACCGGCATCCACATCTTCATCCCCATGGGTGCCCGCTACACCTATGAACAGGTCAAAAACTTCACCCACCTGTTTGTCATGGAAGTCAACAAACGCCAGCCAAAAATCACCAGCCTGGAGCGCATGCCTGACAAACGCAAACACAAGATCTACTTGGACTTTTTGCAAAACAGGGAAGGCCAAACCCTGGCCGCGCCTTATAGTCTGCGACCCACCCCAGAGGCCAGCGTATCCATGCCGTTGCACTGGGACGAAATAAAGCCCAGCCTCAAACCCACCGACTTCACCATCAAAAACGCACTTGCCCGGCTCAAAAAAACCGGCGACCTCTGGAAGCCAGTCCTTCAAAAGGGCGTGGACCTCGCTGCCGTTTTGAAAGGTATAGACACTTCGAGTCGCAATTTATAGCTCGTCATCAGCTATATTGCGTCGTCTTGATCTTTGATATGAGCAAGAGGTATTCCTGTTCCTTAGAACGAATAGCCTGCACCAGGCTGAAGCCATTGGCATCAAATTGCTGTATGGTCTCGACTGCATTTTTATGTTTTGCCCGCCATAGCAGGATACTTTCGCCCTTGTTAAACTCTACAATTCGCTCTTTACCATCCATCTGAAACTTTATGGCAAGTGCCACGTTAAGTTTAATTTGAACTTGCCGTGCCATGTTACGCTCATCAAAAAACTGCTCTACGGTATAATGAGACTCATCGATATTGAGTAGTTTAATTACGAGATCTATTTCCTGATTGCCGCTCACTGCCATTTCAAAGTACCTTCTGGATTGCTCAGTATCCAGTTTCTTTGTGAACAATAGGAGATCTCTTTTACCCATACTATCCCGAATTGTTGAAAGTAAATGATCCGGCTCACGGAAATTAGAGAGAGTGCCGCCCAAAAAGAGAACTAAATTAGTCGTGCAGCCTGCTTCAGGCCCAAATGTCTCGCCAAGCAGCAAGTCGTCAAAACGATCATAGTTAATATCTCTGACGTATCCTTCAAAATTGACTTTACCCTTAAACCACTGCGCGACATTGCGTTCAGCGATATCAAGCATCTCCTTACTAACATCAAGTGCTACGTACCGCTTGAGTAACCCTCTCTCTAGAAAATGTTCCAGCAGACCCCGGGTAGGGAGAGCATTTCCTACGCCCAGGTCAATAATATTGACTGCTTTATGCCCCTCAATTAAGGCATCTATATACCCCCGGTTAAGCTCTAGCAGTTGAATGGTACTTGTGATGGAGTTAGGAGTTTTGAGCCCAAGTAAGTGGTGCGTATATTGATCCCAGCGCTTAGCGCCGCTATTAAAATAAGAATACTGAAGCGGGGTCTCTCTGTAGTTATCCAAGTTAGATATGATATCTATTACTTGTCGGGGGTTATAGAGCTTATAAAACTTAGGTGATGGCGACACCACTTTATACCCTCGGGTGTTCTTGTATTTTTTGCCCTTCTTGACTAGCTGCTCAATGATCAGAGTGTTTTTGGTGGTATTCGCGATATATTGACGTTTTTCTTTTTCAAAGAGCTGGAGTTCAAGCTTACCCTCGTGGGTTGCCTGAATCCAGTTACGGACGCTTTTTTCTGACACTTTGTATATTCTTGCGAGTTCTGTATTTTTGAAGTATTTCATTTGTTTGTCCACATAATACGATCTACGGTACCACAAAACATAAAAATAATCATTGACATGTTCCGCTTATCTTACGTATCATTATAGATAGTTCTTTACATTTAGATACTTTAACGCTTCATACAGGTTTTGGGAAATAAAAACTCATCAACATCTGTTACGAACCTAAACCTTTACGATTGGTTGTTACTTAAGATTATATAACAAGAGAGCGGTCTCTGAAAGAGAGGGTACATGAACGCTGCAACTTATAAGCAGGAGAATGCACGGCAAGCAGGGAATTCGGCCGACTTTTGGCTGGTGTCGAAGGCCGCCACTTCGGCGGATGCGCTCTATGCGCTGTACTATTTGCCTAAGCGCTATAAGCTTATGGTCGTAGGCACCGAAGGTGCGCCGGATTTTGACGAGCTAGCAAATCATAGAGAGCTTATTGACCGTATACAATTTGAAACAGCCGAAGCCTCACAGGCAGCCTTGTTTTCTTTTGCCCATGCTGTCATATCGGGTACCCAGAAAGATGGCAGCGGGCAATCCTTTGTGACGGTTTCCGGGCAGGGCCTTCAAGATCAAGCCGCCTATACGGTACCGGCCGGTAATCCTCCAGCGTTGGCCAGTGCAATTCACAAGCTCAGCCGTGCGGCTGGCTAGACGCTGGTCCTTACGGTAGCAAAAGTAAAACACCTCCCTGACAAAAAAGGAGGTGATTTTTTATACAAACCGGGGTAAAATTGGCGAGAATCTGTGATCTCTACTTTTTTATTAGCTTGTAGGCACGGTCCAGGTACATGAGGTTGTCGACAATATGCTGGAGGATGGCTGCCTCTGCTTCGTTTTCCACATGCAGGTTGTCACTTATGGCATCCAGCCTGGTAGCCAGCATAGCAAAGTAGTCCCCGGAACGTATAAAGGCTGCCAGATCCTGCTTGTCAGAATCATCACTGTCACGCAGCAATAACACCGAATCATCGGCACTGCCGGTGTGTCCCAAAAGCCAGCCAGGCAGGGGAAGTGAATACGATAAGTTTGTACTACTAAGCATCTTTTCTTTCCTCCATAATACTTATAAATGTACGGTCGGTAATGATCAGGTGGTCCAGCAGCTCAATACCCAGGGCTCTGCCTGCATCTACCAGCTGTGCGGTTACGATCAGGTCCGCAGTGGTCGGTTCCAGGCTACCCGAAGGGTGGTTGTGGGCGATGATGACTGCTACCGCACCATACGCCACCGCCGGCTGAAACACCTCACGCGGGTGTACGATGTTAGCCGTCAGGCTTCCCACAGACACTACTTCATCACGAATGACTTCATGACGGCTATTGAGGTACAAGCCGCGGAGTTGTTCCTTCTGGCTGGCACCCATATCCTTGAGATATTCAAAAGCCTGTCGGGCAGTACGAATGTAGGCCGCCCGGCCGCCCCGCTTGTCAAAATAGCGGCGGCCCAGTTCAAAGCTGGCTACAATCTGGCAAGCTTTGCCAAGCGGTATGTTAAGCGCCTCGGACAGTTTAAGCGGATCTTTCTCGTTCACGATAGCCGTTTCACCGTATTCCTTCAGAATACGCTGGGCCATGGCCAGCACGTTTTCCTTTTTAGTGCCGACATTCAGAAGTATGGCGACCAGCTCGGAAACGCCAAGTGCCTGGGGACCATACTGGAGCAGCTTCTCACGCGGCTTGTCCTCGGGCGCCCAATCATTGAACGAGTCAGTATCGTACCGTCTGTCCTTTTGATGGGACATAATGGTGTCGTGGCTTTTTGGCTTATACGGTTTTTCTGCAAGTGCTGCTGGCATGATGAATAGTATACCAGTTATTTATTTGGGGTGTGAAATTACCGTTCGTGTCTGTATGGACACTCTGTTACAGGAGGTTCTTATAGTAAATCCTGGTTATATATCCAGGTCGAAAAGGGTATACTGCTGCGTATGAGCCAGCCAGCGCAGCGGCGCGACGCACTACGCCGGGCTTCTAGAAGAAAGGGGCTTCTGCTATGGCCAGCGGTACTCGTCATGGTACTGGTTGGTCTGGGCGTTGCGCTGTACATAAACAACTTCGGGCCCGCACAAGAATATACCGGGCCGGTTGAAACCCTGCGCGTGGGCAGCGTTTCTGAGTTTTCCTTGCTGCTTTTGGCAGCAGACCGCCACGGCTATTTCCGTGAAAACGGCCTGGACATCAAGCTGAAAGAATATGCCACCGGGGCTGCGGCATTCAAGGGCCTGCAGGATAAAGAGGTGGATATAAGTGCCGCTTCTGACTTTGTGGGTGTACGCGGCAGCTTCAGTACCCAGGACTTTAGAATTATCACCTCCATTTTCCATACGCCCGAACTGTTCCGGCTGGTGGCCCGAAAAGACAGGGCCATTCAGAAACCCGGTGACATCCAGGGCAAGAGAGTCGGCCTGACCAAAAACACTGCCGGCGAGTTTTTCCTGAGCACACTACTGACCTTTAATAATCTTTCCATGAAGGACGTGACGCCCGTCTACGGAGAGCCGCCGGAACTCACAAAGCTCATTCTGGACGGAAAGGTAGATGCCGTAATTTCTGCCAGATACCACACCCACCAGATCGATCAGGCACTTGGGGGCGGCGGTGCCGTCTTCCCGGCTCAGAGCAACACCTTTGCGTATCAGCTCCTCTACGCACAGCATTCTCTTGCCGAACAACAACCGGACACCCTGCGACGCTTCCTGCAGGCCCTGGTCCAGGCAGAGAACTACCTGAACAGTCATCCTGACGAGGTAAGGCTGCTCCTGGCCGACAAATTCAAGCGTCCGGACGAGTACATCACAGGTGTGCTGCCACAATTTCACTTCACGCTTTCACTTAATCAGTCTATGATTCTAGCTATGGAGGATGAAGCGCGCTGGGTCATGAGCACCCGCCCTGCCCAAACCATGAAACTGCCCAATTACCTGGACTTTACCTATTTTGACGGGCTGGAAAAAGTAAAACCAGAGGCAATAACGATTATTCGCTGAATCGCAAGCCAACGCATAAAAAGGGTCTGAACGTATGTCGGTCAAAACCAGAATAAAGTTTCTCTCAGGACTGGTCCTGCTGGCTCTGGTTCTGTTTGGCATATTTACCTTTTCGCTGTTTCAGCAGAACCGCCTGGCGCATGATAAAGCGACTGTGGCCAGTGAGATTGTCCTGCAGGTTTTTGAAAAAAAGAACCTGGGGGACCAGTACGCGCTGCACCAGACCGACCGGGCGTGGGTCCAGTGGTTTGCCAAGCAGGCCTATCTGGATGCCCTGATAGCGAAGCACAAGCCAACCTTCCAGTCTCCCAGGGAAAAGGAAGCCATCGGCCGTATTGAAGCAGGGCTATCCGAAAGCAGGGATGTCTTTTTGAATATCCGGACCCTGTACGACACCAAACCTCAGGCCGGCACCGACTTCTCTAGCGAAAAAGCCACGCAGCTTACAAGCCAGCTGGTGGTAAAAACCCAGGAAACTATCTCAGCGGCCTCCGGCCTCAAAAAAATCAACGATGCAAATGCCACGGAAACTTTCCGGCAAATCATTATGCTTTTTTCCGCGGTAGGGACGGTAGTTGTCCTGCTGCTGCTGTTTTGCCTCCGGGAAATCTGGCGCAGTGCGGCCCGGTTAGAAAAACAAAGGGCACAGAGCGAAGCTATCCTGCGTGACATTGGCGACGCCGTATTTGCTATAAATGCCGACGGAGAAATTGTCCTGTTCAATAAAATGGCAGCCAAACTCAGCGGCTTTGCGGAAGAGGAAGCCCTGGGACGCCCGTTTGCCGAAATCCTGAAATTTGCCGACGAAAAGACGGGGAAGCCTGGACACGACTTTATTCAGAGCGCGTTAGCAGGCAAAAAGTCCCGCATGCTCAAAGGCACGGTCATCCACACCAGCTCCGGCCGGCATGTGCCCGTAGCCGACAGCGCAGCGCCTGTGCTTAACGTGGCGGGAAATGTGGAAGGAGTAGTGGTAGTCTTTCGTGACACAACCCCTGAACGAAAGTTAGAACAGGCCAAGGATGAGTTCTTTTCCACCGCCTCTCACCAACTGCGCACGCCGCTGGGTAGTCTGCGCTGGAATATAGAACTGCTGCTTGATCAACCTGCCAAACTCCCCAAAGACATAGCAGCACACCTGCAGACTATGCGCGCCAGCAGCAGCCGTGCTCTTAGCCTGATAGATGATATGCTCAGTATGGTTCGAATAGAACAGGGAAGGATACAGGACAACCCCGTCGAAACCGACCTCAAAGAGGTCGTCAACCAGGCAATTGAGGAAATGGAGCCGATTGCCAGGGAAAATAAAATCCGTCTAAGCCTTCAGGTCGTACAGAAACCGCCGCTGGTTTTCATTGATGCGAAACACTTTCGCGAAGTTGTCCAGAACCTCCTCTCGAACGCCGTAAAATACACGCCGCCTAAAGGCCGGGTCGCCGTCACCATCGACATAAAATCCGGGCACACGCTTATCAGCGTAATCGACAGCGGCATCGGTATTCCCAAAGGCGACCAGCGTCGTATATTTTCCAAGTTCTTTCGGGCACATAACGTTCTGGATGCTAATACCGCAGGCAGCGGTCTTGGCCTGTTCATTGCCCGGGCCTATGTAGAACGCTGGGGCGGGCGTCTCTGGTTTAAGTCAGGTGTTAATGCAGGAAAAAGCGGAACTACCTTCTACCTGAGCATCCCGCATATCCCAAAAGATATCCCAAAAGGCCGCCTCAAACACGAAAGCGAAACTAAAAAGGAGTAAAAGCCTGCATGAGTAAAAAACCCTACATTCTGGTAGCCGAAGACGACGCCGTATACGGCAGCATTTACCAGGAAAAGCTCACCACCGAGGGCTACGAGGTAAAAATACTAGCCAAAGGTTCAGAGGTCATCGCCGAAATACAGCACCGCAAGCCCGATCTGCTGCTGCTGGACCTCCTTATGCCCATCGTGGACGGTTTTGAGATCCTGGATAAACTCCGGGCCAGCAAATTGTACAAAGATCTACCTGTCATCGTGGCCTCTAACCTGAGTTCTAATATTAACAACGAAAAGGTAGCCCGCTACAAGCTGGCTGACTATTTTATAAAGTCTGAGGTCTCTGTAGACGACGTGGTGCACCGTATCAAGGTCACGCTTAAAGTTGTATAGAGAACCTGACCCACCCTCAAAATCCCCAATCCTGTCATCCCCCAATCAAGCCCAAGAGCCTGCCCTCAGCTTGACTGGGGGGGCAGACTATCCAGCTTGACTGGATGATCCAGTAGTAAAAAAGACAAACTGGATTGTCTGGTCAAGCCAGACAATGACAGTGGAGGGGTGGGGTTTTGAGATTCAGGTGGGGAATGACAGAGGAGAGTTTTGGGGTCAGGTTTCAGTAAGTTTGCGCAGCAGCTTGAGGACTTGCTGTACAGACGTTACCTGGTAGCGGGCACTGGTTTCCCCGAGGCCTACCTTGATACTATGGGCCTCTTCCGGCATGGTCCGAAACATGTCTTCGTCCGTATAGTCGTCACCGATACACAGTATAAAGTCCGCCTTATGAATAGCCATAAGGTCCTCGGCCACCGCACCTTTATGGACGGAGCGTGGTTTTATTTCAATTATCTTGGCACCGCGGTGGATGGTGAGGTCAGTATTTGCCAGCAGCTGGCCCAGTTCATAATGAAGACTGGCGTTGCGGGCATGAGCCAGTTCAATCGGTACATTACGATAGTGCCAGACAAGGGCGAAGTCTTTTTGTTCAATCCGGGCGCCCGGCGTACGTTCGGCGTAGTGTTCCAGCACCGGCAAAATAACTTTTTTATGCTCGTGCAGAGAAACCGGCTGCTGCGACCATTCGCCGTTGTACTTCATCCAGGCACCATGCTCTGCTGCCAAAGTTATGGGTAGGCCATAAAACCACCCGGTCAGCGCTTTACGCGACCGGCCGCTTATAATGCAAACCTTTGTGCGCGGTATATCAGTCAGGTCTTTTATGAGCTTCAGCAGTGACTGGCTTGGTGCAGCCTGAGCAGGATTATGGGTTGACACAAATCCGCGCAGCGTGCCGTCGTAGTCCAATAGCAGCAAACGGCGCTTGGCCTTACTGAACTGGCGTAAGATCCTGGCCTCCTGGTCTGCTGTCAGCAACTTGCTGCTTTGCTGGGCCTGGGCCTGCTTGGAGGCGTCCAGCTGTTCTATGAAGTCGCTTGCCCAACGCTGTACGGTATAGCGGGAGAGTCGGCTCTGCATGGACTTGAGGTTGGCGAGCTGTACTTTCCTGGGCAGCTTGAGCGCAGTTTTGAGGGCCTGGACAATAGCGTCTATGTCGTTCGGGTTGATCCGGATTGCTTCCGGCAATTCATCCACAGCCCCGGCCATCTCACTCAGGATGAGCACGCCCGGCCGGCGCTGTTTGGTAGCAACATATTCTTTGGCTACCAGGTTCATGCCATCGCGCAGCGGAGTCAGCAAGGCTATGTCGGCCTTAGTCAGCAAGGCCACAATTTGCTCAAACGGCAGATTTTTAAACTGGTAAGACACCGGCGTCCAACCAATCGAACCGTAGGCCCCGTTTATACGGCTAACGGCTTTTTCTATTTCGTCCCTTAGTTCCTGATAACTCTCCACTTCGGTACGGGACGGTACCGCCAGGACAAACAACATAATCTTTTTATGAAGTTTGGGGTTTTCCTGCAACAGGCGGTCAAAGGCTTCCAGCCGCTTCATAATTCCTTTGGAATAATCCAGCCGGTCCATAGAAAGGATGATCTTCTTCCCGCTGTAGTGTTCATCAAGAAGCCTGATTTCTTCCAGCGTCTTTTCGTCGCGAAGCGCCGAAGCATAACGATTGTAGTCTATGCCCAGCGGAAAGGCATCCGCCTTTATGATTCGGTCGTCCATGATAATAGACCCGTGCCGGCTCTCAATCCCTAAAATCCGCAGCACACTGCTGAGGAAATGCCGCGCATAGTCATACATATGAAAGCCAATCAGGTCAGCTCCCAGCAGCCCCTCCAGGATTTGCGCCCGGTTGGGCAGCAAACGAAAAATCTCGTAGGAAGGGAAGGGAATGTGCAGAAAAAAGCCAATGGTACTGCCGGGCAAGGCAAGCCTAAGCAGTTGCGGCAAAAGCATCAAGTGATAGTCATGCACCCATACAGATGCATCCGGGTCGGCATGGCGAACAATGGCTTTTTTGAAAAGTGCGTTGACTTCTTTGTAGCCGACCCAATACTCATTGTCATAATTGGCCAGCGACTGAAAATAGTGGAATAGGGGCCATAGGGTATCGTTCGCGTACCCATGGTAGAACTTTTCTACCTGCCGCCGGGTTAGAAAAACCGGCGAACAGCCATAACTGCGTAGTTTCCGGGTGATGGCAGATTTATCTGCAGGGGTCAGCTCGTCAGACGCGATGCCCGGCCAGCCTATCCATAATCGTTCGGCCTGCTCACTGCCCAGGGAAGACATCGCGGTCGCCAACCCCCCATTGCTGGGAGTATACGTCAGTTCACCGTTTTCCTTGGACACGCTTACCGGCAAACGATTAGAAACAATGATAAATTTTTGCCTCTGCATAAAAATGATCCGTACTGGTACGGCCCCATTGTGGCTCTGGTGGCTCTGCCTGACTCCCTCACAAACTGCCATGTTATTATCTCACACCTCAGCATAAAGGTTGTAATAATTCCCACAATACCTCTGAATGCCTTGACCCTGGGTCCAGCATGACGAAACCCGTAAAGCGGAGTCCGGGGCAGAGAGGATTCAGCCTGGGGTGCTACAGTGGCCTGGAGATTCAAAAGGGTATGCGGTCAGGGTGTTGCTACTTTATAGGCATGCATACTATTCTTAAGGGGCGAATGATCACTACCCTAGCCTCTACCGCTTCCTCGGTACACCACTATAGCGTGCCGTGGTTTATGTATGCCACCGTTCTGGCCGTGTTGGCTGTATACGCCATTATTGAGGCCCGTCATACCAGGCGGGATCACGTCATCGGCACCAAAGAAGCAACGGTATGGTCCCTCATCTACATTGGTACAGCGCTGGCCTTTGCCGTGCCGGTTTTTGTCTTTATAGGCACTCAGGCAGGCAGCGAATACTTGGCTGCGTGGGCGATAGAAAAGGCCCTGAGCCTCGATAATCTGTTCGTTATGGGGCTGATTTTTACCAGCTTTAACGTACCACCGGCCCTGGAGCGACGTATGTTGAACTACGGCATTGCAGGCGCCATAATTTTCCGCCTGATTTTTATTATCGCCGGGTTTCAATTACTCAAGACTTTTGCCTGGATTAGTATTTTCTTTGGGCTTGTGCTGCTGCGCGGCGCCTGGAAAGCATTTAAGGAAGCACACGGTAACTGGGGGGAAGAAAAAATAGAGATCACCGAACAGCGTCTCTGGAAAACCATCACCAGGTACCTGCCGGTACACCATGCATTTGACGGCCACAAACTCACGACGGTCGTAAAAGGCAAACGCATGCTGACGCTTATGGCAGCAATTATTATCCTTATAGAATTGTCTGACATTGTGTTTGCCGTAGATTCCGTGCCCGCCGTACTAGCTGTTTCGCCAGACCGTTTTATTGCCTATAGCTCCAATGTCTTTGCCATCCTGGGCCTGCGGGCATTGTTCTTTGTTTATCAGTCCATTTCCGACCGTTTTTGGGCGCTGGAATGGGGCCTGGCCGGCATATTGGCCTGGATTTCTTTCAAGATGGTCGTGGCACCTACTGAGTTCATATTTGGGCTTCCCTGGATTGGCCTGCACATCCCGGTCGGCATCAGCTTGGGGGTGCTTGCCATACTGCTTTTTGGATCAGTCTTCATCAGCCTCTTGTGGAAACAGCCCATTCCGGCAAAGCCTCTCCACATCGAAGACTAAAAACCGTTGCCACTATAAAAAATATTACTGACCCAGGCGGGGAGCTGGAGGATACTACAAGGTGCCAACTAAGGTTAAAGGAGGCGTGTGTGAATAAGAATCAACAAGATCAAGACGACGACACCAACCTGACCGACGAGGAGATGTTGGAAGATACCAGCATGGACGAATATTAGACTCCCCCCTGCGGTATTCCTCGGTGGTGCCCGGCTCTCCCCCTCGAGAGCCGGGTTCGATTTTACCCGTATATACACATCGTGATGTGTATAATACTTCACAATGATTGACGAGCTACTGCGAACGCATCCGCTTATTTCTGATCAAGTGGAAGCAGGTGAGCTGCGGGTAGTCCTGTCTGAACTGAACGGGGTTATTGAACGCAACACTGTCGGTGACATCGTAGAGCTTGGCTGCTACGAAGGCACTACGTCACTTTTTATACAAAGAACCCATTTCGTATCTCGCTCCCGATGCCAAAATTGCCACATTGCGAGTGGCAATCCGCCCCAGTTTTCCTGGCGTACCCATAGGTACGGCTGGGAGGCTGGGGCGGATTGACGCCGGAATGGGCGGTTTTGGAGCGGGATGGAGATATGGGATGGGTTCAAAGCTCCTTGTCAAAAGCTCATCTACCAAACTACTGCATGTATATGATTCTTTCGCCGGTTTACCGGAAAAAACCAGACAGGACCAAAGCCCTGCGGGGCACCAGTTCAAGGAAGGGGAGCTCTACGCCCGCAAAGCAACCCTGGTGCAGCACTTTCGCCAGGCAAGCCTGCCACCGCCAATCATACACAAGGCCTGGTTTCGGGACCTAACTAGCGCAGATGTACCAGCACACATCGCCTTTGCCTTTTTAGATGGTGATTTTTATGAATCTATCCGCGACAGCCTGCACCTTGTAGAGGATAAGCTGGTGCCCGGCAGCAGGATCATTGTGGACGACTATCAGTCAGAGGCCTTACCAGGCGCAGCCAAAGCGGTTGACGAATGGCTCAAAAACACCCTGCCAAGCTACGGGTCCAGGCCAGTCTGGCTATCATTTCTTTATAGTAGTAATAAATTTAACTGCGGTCTTTTTAGTTGCTTTTTATACTACACAGTAGCGTAAGGCTAACGATTAGGAGGTGAAGCATGGCAATGAATATACTTATGTGGATCTTGTTCGGCGCGTTGGTGGGCTGGATAGCTTCTCTGATCATGAGCACTGACGAAGAACAAGGCGCTCTGGCCAATATCGCAGTAGGGATTATCGGCGCCTTCCTGGGCGGTGTACTGGCACGAGTTTTCGGCGGCAGCGGCGTCACCGGCTTTAACTTAGGCAGCCTGCTGGTAGCGATCCTGGGGTCTGTCATCCTCCTCTTTTTCCTGCGCATGATCAACGGCAGAGGGCACACCGTCTAGAGCTTCTCCAAAAAAATAGTTAACCTGTAAGATATTTCGTAGATTGAAATGTATATTTCAAGGTACCTTAGAAGTGCCAGCTACGAAGGATCAACTAGTAATTGATACGAAGGAAGGGTGAAAATGGTATGAAGAAACTGATCCGACACCATTTAGATAAATGGTCGGGCGTCTTCACCGATACTGACGATCCCTCCCCGCCCGATGAGGGCACACCACCGCCGCCAGAACCACAATTCGGAGGCACGGAACCGCCAGTTTATACCGACTTTTGCCGCCCAGCATTCTTTAACATTTAGCTCAACCGAACGGAGATAGGGGACATCCGCTGTGCACCTGCCATGATATGCGGCAGGGAATGTAGCGCAGGATAGGGGTCCTCTGATCTTTTAGTTTAGGAGGGGGACACCCCCTCCTAACGCTCCGGGAACGGAATAAATCCGTTCTCGGGCTGTTCTCCCCCGACAGCTAAAAAACTCTAGACGGAATAAATCCGCCTAGAGTTTTACTTTGATAAATCACCAAACGAAGGCTAGGAGTAGATTATGAATAAGTATGGGGCGAAGGCTTCAAAGACTGTTGAGAAGGCGATGCACAAGTTTAAGGAAGGGGAATTAAAGAGTGGTAAATCAGGCGCGAAGGTCAAAAACCGCAAACAAGCCGTAGCCATAGGCTTATCCGAAGCCCGCAAAAAAGGCGCTAAAGTCCCCAAAAAGAGATAGTGGAACTACGCTGTAATTTTACACTCGGGGTCGGACGATGACCCATTCATCAGGATTTGCTACTACTTCAGAGACTGCCTCAACCAAAAAGCCTACAGAGTCTGCATCTGGATCGCTTCTTTTTAGCGTCGGCCCCGATGACAGAGGACCTGCTTTTTCGACAAACCGCTTCACATAGTCCATCGCTCCAGCGTCTTCACCTACTTCTAGGACCGCTTCTGCCAAAAGCACAGCGTTCGATTTGCCATCACCTCGCACGACATGCGGTTCTATACTTGATACAATTTTTGGCTCAGGCCTGCCCATAGAAAGTAGTGGGATTCCTTCCTCATACGCTAAACGTACTCCATCATCAACTAGTGCCACATCGTAGGCTGTAGTCGTAGAGCCATCCCTGATAATCGTGGTCTTGCTGAGCTCTACGGCTTTAGGATTCACCAAGGAGTGGTAGGTGACCTTATCCCTGAGGGAACGATGGATAGCCCCTTCATCTGTATCTGCCAGGAGAGTCTCTGCCTCGCGTACAAAGGTTTTTGCCCCCTCGTCCATTGGAACAACTTCTCCAGATGTATCAGGCTGGCCGGACAGTGCTAGTAGCGTACCGCCTAGAGGCGCCAAACGTTCGCTATATCCGTCGGTTGTGAGAGCGCCCGCATCAATAAGGCTGCGAAGTGCCGTAATCGGTTCCTGAACCCTTGGATCAACATGCAGATACAAAGGCCGATCTGCTACCTCAGTTACACTGCAAACCTGACCAACAGCTAGAGACAGAGGCCGACTATTCACCTCGGTCGAACCTATTGATAGGTAGTCAAGCGAGTACGCCGTGGGTGAAGTAAGCGTATTGTTTGTGTCACGGCGGACCGTCAGTTTCACTGTTCCAGGCACCACAGCAAGATCAACGTTGTCTCGCTGCTGTGACAGTACTTCCGGAACATTGAGCAGCTGGTCGGCCTGCGCATACAGTTGTGCTACTTGACCTTCTAGAGAGTTTTGAGAATTTTCAAAAGTACCTGACATAGATCTATAATAGTAAACTTTGTGTACTGATTGTCAATCACTAGAACCTCCATTCCACCTCAAACCGCACCATAACCAATAAGGGACACCGCCAGTACTCCAGTAAACTAGTTGTTACCACTAACAAACTACTTACAAAAGGAGACGGCGATGTCCTACCACCAGCTTACAC
>Ga0193742_1000031_pt1 | contig 94231 bp, 112 predicted proteins | sample L2c1metaG_FD_165511 | JGI IMG/M metagenome (GOLD analysis project Ga0193742, IMG submission 165511) | Soil microbial communities from a riparian zone of the East river system, Colorado, United States - L2c1 | ecosystem: Environmental > Terrestrial > Soil > Riparian zone | place: USA: East... | reverse complement strand
ATGGGCTGATAGTATCAAAATATGACTTTAATAATATTTTAATACTATCAGCCCATCCTTCAATACTATCTCCAACTAAGTATCTTCTAGTTTTAGTAGGCATAGTTATCTCTGGTAGCTTCTCTATATGTTTGAATTGTACAGAGTAACCTACTCCAGTACCACCAAGTAATAAGAACATAGCTTCAGAAAAAGCTCTATAATCATCAATTGGTAAATATGCACAATTGTATATTCTTGAATTATTAATATTGATAGGTTTACCCGCAAATTGCATTGCTCTCATAGAAGGTAAAATCTTTTTATCTCTAACTAACTTCATACCATCTACGATGACTTCAGTTAATCTAGGATACTTCTCTAACATCATGTCTTCATATCTATTACAGATTTCAGACCATGATTCTCTTCTTTGTAATTTAGGCACATATTTAGAATATTTTCCAAATATTGTTACCTCAGATAAAATCTGTTGTTCTTTATTCATTAATCTCCTCACTTATCTCTTTCACACAATTGAAAAAGAGGGCTACAAAGATACAAAATTTATTTTATATTACATACCTAAACTATCAAATTGTTTATCTTTAGATTTACACCATAAATAACAATCACAAGTTTTATCACCATCAATTTGACATTTATTTTTTAGATTTTTATTAATTTTTCTTGATAACTTAATTTTATAAGCAATATCAATATTCTCTATAAACTGTTCTAAAGATTTTTTGTATTTTAATAGTTCATCTAAAGTAAAGTCATTAATTAATTTTTCAATTTTTCTAGTCATATTTATATAAATATTTTGTATCAAATCCCTCTAATACTGTCTCAAGATATACTTCATCTTGAGTATTTTTTACTACTAATACATAACATTCTGGTAAATCAGCTCTAAATACTCTCTTTTGTTTTTCTTTAACATGATAATTGTCAAAGACTCAGATTTCTCTGAGGATCGGACTATATCTTCTTTTTATATAATTTTGATTCAGGAATAATTATATTTAAATGTTTCCATGCTCTTTTAGATTTTATTTCAGAAATTAATGTTGGAGGAATATTTAATATTTCTCCTATTTTTTTATATGAATTACCTTCTTCAATTAATTTAGGTATTTTCATTAAAGTTTCTTCTGAATATTTGTTAAAATTAGATTTTTCTCCCTGTAAACTTAGTAAGAAATTATCCCTTAATCCTGTTCTAATAGCATGTTGCATATTATATAAATTAGTACACCATTCTAAATTATCAACATTATTATTATCTTTATTACCATCTTTATGATTTACTTGTGGTAAATTATTTGGATTTTCAATAAAATTTAATGCTACTAATCTATGAATTGATTCTGCTTTAGAAATATTATCTAAATAATCAATAGTAAGTCTCCAATATTTTTTTGAATTATTATTAGATAATTTTAATATTCTCTCTTTATATTGAGAATATGAATTATTTCTAACTGACCATGTTTGATGTGCTAATCTTTTTATTCTTCCTTTATTTGAAACAGCATAGTAATAACTGTTTTCTATTTTTTTCCAAATTTCCATATTCTTTTTATTTGTACAAAGGTACGAAGAATATTTGGAATATCAAAATTTATTTATAAAAAGTCCCCTGTTTCGACTTATTTATCAGATAAGCCTACTCCGCTACAAAGCGGATAGTCTCTACACCTTCCTATTTCTAGGCTTGGCTCGGTATTGCCTTCTTCTTTCAAGTTAAGGTTTCACCGAGTTAAAGGGATATGGGCAAAGTATTTACCCAACATTTGAATAAATGAAAGTTTCTTGTTATCTAGCTGTACTATTATACCAGCTTCTATATTAGTTAAATTCATAGCTTCTCTAAGCATATTAACTGCAAATAATTTATCAATATTAAGATTATTAAATCTATGAATGATATTTGCTTTGTCTTTATTCTTTGAATGAACTACATTTTTTCCACCTAAATCTATACATTGTTGTATTGATCCTGTGAAACAAACTAATCTTTTATTACTTAAATGTTTTAATATTTCTTCTGCTTTACTTGTTTTACAATTAGATAAAAATTGCTTTCTTTTAAGAGCTGTGTTCAACCATTTAAATTGGTAACCTTGATCTCTAGACTGCATATACATACCTTTAAAATAATCAACAGAGTTTGTTAACTTATTATAAGTTATTCTCTGTTCATTAGTAAGTATTACATCAACTATAAACACCTTAGGAGCAGGTAAGAGACCTTTATTAATAGCATCTGCTATAGATATATGATATTCTTTTAAAGAGCCTGTAATCTGTTCTAATAGGTATTTTTTATCTTGTTCAACGGTAGCAGATAATATTACTACTTTATTGCTTTTTATTTGTTTAATTTGCTTAAGTCTTAATTCAGTAATTGCATGACCTTCATCCAATACTAAATTAGCTTCTGTTCCTATATACTTATGTAAACTATCATAACAAAATATTGTTACTTTTGATAGTAAGTGTTCCTTACCATGAGTTATAAATTCTTTTAACCAGTTTCCTATATGATTAGTTTCTTTACATAATATATACCAATTCTCTTCACTATTACGCTCTATAATTTTAATAGCTGCAAGTGATTTTCCTACACCTGTAGCTAGTGATAATAGTAAAGAGGGATAAGATTCTGAAAGCTTTACAGCTTCTTCTTGAATCTTATCTTTCTCTTTATTTATCATTCATTATTTATTATTTAACATTCACAACTTGCACCTTCTGCTGGAAGTAATATAACTTCTTTAGTTTGTTCAATAGGTTCACTAAGTTTTAACAATTCATCAACTCTGTAAGCATCAATATAATGCTTATAATCATTTAAGAACATTAGTACACCTATATAATCATACTTGACAATGTTATTTTTATATTTAATATCAATAGTTTCAGGTTTACCTGATTTCTTTCTTCCACTAACTTGTAGAACTTTATTAAATATTTTTTTAATAGCAGACTTTGTAGCTTCTACTTTACCAACTAATTTGATATAATCCATATATCTTTTACTGTAACCAGGTTTTGGTATACGAATAAATACACTATCAAGAACATCAAATGATATAAATTTGAAAGAACCATTATAGTTTTTCTCCTCTAAAAGACAAGTTCTATCTTTATCATTATATGTTTTGATAACAAAATATTCACCTTCTTCAATTTTAGATCCTCCACCTACGCTTCTACAGTGTGATTTAAGATAAAAATGATTAAAATTAGTTTTATCAATTTTAACAATATTGGTATTTAAACTATTAACAGGCCCATCTTCAGTTCTGTCTGTAATTTTTGGTCTTTGTTGTACATTACTACTATAATTAAAAGGCATTAATGTTGATTTATAACCAGTATTAGAAAAAATATAACCATTATCAGTTATAAATTCTCCAATAGTAATCATTGGACATTCTCTACTTAAAAATACAAGTTTATTAAAACCTATAACATCTCTAAAAGTTTTGATAAATTTCTTAGAATCTTCTTTCAAAAAATTCCAAATTTGTCTAGACTTCATAAAATTATTAGCAAAGTGATAAGTATCACTCATTTGAGTAGCTAGTACAAAATCCTTAAAGTCTGCAAAAGTTCCATTGTGAAACATTACAGGATATAAGGTAGTTTTACCATGAGTTGCATAACTAACAGGACTATTAAGATTAGCATAATTTAATTCAAAAGGATGAGTATTTTCTGGAGTTATTGCTCCAGCTGATTTCATCCTTACATGAACAATTAATTCATCTTCTTCTTTTAGGTTTTGACATTTGATTTCATCAATCATTCTGTCCATAACCATGAATCCTTTTGCCATATAGACAGTTTTGGTAGATGCTTTTTTATAAGCAAATCCAAAACCATCTCTATTCCTTGTTCCTGCTATCCTAATAGCATTTGTAAAAAAATCTGAATACTTATCTGTACCTTTTCCTGCGATGAGTATTACACACATTGGCTGTCCTCCTTAATAGTTAGTTGTTTAATACCGTCTTTGTCTGTTTTATACTCTTCTTCTTCAATGTCTCCTTTATCATAAAAGAACTTATTTTTCCTTTCTTCTACATACTTCAATAGAAGTTTGTATCCTTTAGGATAAGCTGCTTTAATAATTGTAGATAAATCAATTGAATATTCATTTTTCTCTGAGTCTAACCAATAACCTCTTTTGATAGAAGCTTTGTTATTCTCAACAAAAGAAACAAATGCCATACAAATTTTAACCCAAGCTTTAACCTTATTATAGTTTAAAGTTGCACTATGAGATCTAAACTCTAGAGTCATAGCTTCTGGATTATTTTTAGTATTAAACATAGCAGTAACAAAGTTTAACCAGCAATAACGCTGAGTATCTTTATTATAACCACATTTACTACCCATTGGATGGTTTGTTCTCTTATTAGAGTTTCTATCTGGTGCTTTACCATGAGAAACTTCTTTGAAAATTTTATTGTAAAAATCATCTATTAGGATTTCATATCCAATAGAAGTATTAACACCTGCTAAAGCTTTAGGACTTAATGTAAGATTTTTTAATTTCTTACAATAACTATTACTTCTCCTTGAAGCTGGTAGCATTTGATATACTTCATTTTGTAGAATCTCTCCTAACATATACATATATACAATATTTTCTTTAGTGAATTTTGCTCCACCTATATGAACGTGAACTCCACATTTATTGTTGATTGTACATCTTTGAGCAAGCTTATTACATACTTTCTGTAATTGATACATTCCTGCATCTCCTTTTAGAACTCCTGTAATATATTCCCCCTAGTGGTTTTCTCCACCTAGACTATCCCTTCATCTTTAACTTAATATTAAGATGGACCCATTATAGTCGTTGCTGCTTCCTCTTGGCTAAATATCATAAAATAATTAAATCACATTTTTTCCTTTAATTATTCTTCATTTAGTTGCAGGCTTGCTTCAGGATTCCTAACGCTGGTTCCCTGAGTTTCGAGTCTTTCAACAAGATTATTTCTAATCTGTTGGGCCGTTGCGTATTTTCTTTTTGAAAATACATTAGCGTTTAGATATAAATTATTTATTATTCTTAATAAATCCTTTTGACCACAAATATTTAAATTGTAGTAAATTGATTTTCCACGAATAACAACTAGTAAATTATATTTATAGTTTTCTTGTTCATAAAATTTTATAATTTGATTTATAAAATCTTTAGAAGCTGAGACTATATGTAGTTTACTACAATATTTTTCAGGGTTAAATAAAAAACAACCATCTCCATCTATTATACCTCTCAATAAATTATAATTAAATGGTATTGTTAATTTTAAATTTAATGTTTTTCTTTTAGTTATTCCATAACCATTTAAAGTGTTAACAATATTATTACTTCTAAAAGCAGATCTATATGACTTAAAAGTTTTATCTTTTATAGTTTTATATTTCTCTCTTATTGTAACTTTATTATCTAAAAATTCTTTAAATTGTTCTACTATATCTAAATCTTTTTCAGCTAAAGCTAATTCAATTCTATTTTCATATATTGAACCATCTGTAGCTAGTAATCCTAAAAAATAATTTACTTTTTCATTATTTAAATTATCAAAAATATCTTCTTGTACTTGAGTTTTCATTAACATTCTCCTCCAGTACAAATATACATATAATTTATAAATTAAACAAATAATTTATGATTTTTTTCTTTTACCAAGAACATCTTCTTTTCTTTGATCTGGGTTATCTCTTAATGAACCATCAAATTCACATCTAAGATTTAATCCAATTACATCATCTTGTGATAGTCTACCAGAGTTTGTCTCTAGTTCAACTCCAAAAGTGTAACCAAATCCACCAAGTATTTTATAGGTAGTAGAATCAACACCATACTCAAAATTCCTCTTCATAAGCATTCTTCTATCTTCTTGAGGAATCAATCTATTGTCAATATCTCTAAATGCTTTAACAATATTATCAAAAGCTCTAAATTTATTAGCAACATTTTGACGAGGATGTGTATAATCATCATACATAAAATGTGCAGTATCTGCATTTCTAGATTCGTGTAATATACCTCTTCCTCGTATTGCTACATTAGGAATAATGTAAATATCACCAAATCTGGTTATTAATACTTTAATTAAACCTTCTCTTAAATAGCGAGGAACCTCAGCTATACTCATTAGCTTAATTGTTCCCTCTCCATCATAACCTGTATCTCTTAATAGATTTATAGATGTTAAAACATTTATTGCTTTTGAGGTTAATATATACTGTCCACTAATATAATCTTGAGTTATGTATTTACTATCTGCGGGATAAGGTTTTCCGTCTATTATTACTTCTTTCATAATTTTAGCTTTCAGTTTGACTATCATCAAGTAAAGTCTCCTTAACCATCTGAACATTATATGATTCATCCATTAAGTCTTTAAATTCTTGAACTTTTTCTTGTAATTCTGTAAATGTAGTTGCCATAACTAATTCTTGAATATCATCCATTGGTCCACTGAGAACATCTAGAATATAATGAACTACTTCTTCAGTTTCATCAGGTTCTATTATTATTTCAGTTTCAGCATCTACAAACGGTGATTCTTCTTTATCATCTTTAACAATTTTCATTTGTGGTAATATTATCATTGTATCATCATCTCTATCAGAGTTCATTACAAATTCTGAGATATTGGTACCGTCTTTTTTCAGTACCACATCAGTAAAATTTATAGCTTTCTGCGAGCCTCCTTTCAGTTCTTCATTAATTTGTTTCATAGATTTCTCTGCAAACTTTTCAACTTCACTGTCTTCAACAGGACGAATACAACTAACTTCAATATCAAAAATATCTGAGTTTGCAACACAGCTTAATTTATTTTCTTTATCAATAATTGCATTTGGCGCTAATGATATAATTGTATCTTTTGTGAATAAGACACTTGCTGGATTTTTATCTAAATCAAAAATATTAACAACTGCTTGACAATATCCATTTGGATAACCAATAAAAGTAGTATTAAACATAAATTTGTTTAACCACACACTATTGTTAGCATCATCTTTAAATTGAATATCAAACTCATTAGTAACTGAGCTATCATCGATAAAATACCATTTACCTCTGGTTATTTTTGCTTTATTTGTTTCATCACCATATTCATCGTCAAAATCAATTGTTGCTTTTACCCATTTATCAACTAATTTCTCTGTATTAACGCTTTCTGCTGCTTTTATTTTTTTAACAAATTCTTCAGCACTATCTTCAGCGTTTTTATATTTAACATTTGTAATATTTCCATACTCTGTTGGACGATAAGTAGTATGTCTTGCAATAACTGGTTCTTCTCTTTCTTTATAAAATGTAGATGATAATATCTTCCCACCTTTAATAGTATGAACATATAATGGTAGAAATTCTTCAGTTTCAACACATCCTATAATTTTTAAACTTTCTTCCATTGAAGATATATACATACTTCCTTCTACCATACCCCAAAATAATGGTCTTTCATTATTTCTATAAGCATATAGAATATCTGGTTGTCTTTTATCTGTGAATAATAATGCAGCGGCTCCTTCATATAAACTTAATGTAGAAAACACTACATTTTCTTTCTTACTATCTTCATCTAACAATTTTGTTAAAACTTGAGTATCAGTATTAATATCTTTACTGTCAATTTTAGCATCAGCTAGCATTTTCCAATAATTTTTCAAAGTACCATTATGAGCAAGTACTATATTATCATATTCAATTGGATGAGCATTTTGTTCTATTTTAGATCCAACGCTAGATTTTCTAACGTGACCTATAAATAGATGTGTTTTAGGCATCTCAAATTCAGATAAAAAATCTGTTGCGTTTTTAGTAGACTTAAGAACTCCATTTTCTGGACTATAACTACCTGTATTATCTTCACCTCTTTTTAGAGAGTTATGAAGCATTAACAAAGATAGCTTATCAGGATTAGAATTCTTTTTTGAACTAAAACCAATTATACCACAAAAAAATGCTGTATATCTACGCTTAAATATAAATTTTGTAATACCAAAGGCAATGGTATTTATTAAGACTATTGTAAGTATAATGTTTTCTAAATTCATTTTTAATTATTTTATATTAAACTAAATATCTCTCTTGAAAGTCCAAAAGTATATCAAAACGTTTAGCAATTGTACAAGCTAAAGCTAAATCTTGGTTATTAATTGCTAATTGAATATTAACTGATGTTTCATCATCAATCCAATCTTCTTCAGAAGCATATTGAACAGCTTTCATAGTTTGATTAAATGCCCATTCAGTAGTTATTTCATTTTCTATCCAAAAATTAGATAATACACGATATTCAACACCATATGGTTTTTCTCTATAAGCTCCTGCTTTACCATACATTTTCTTTCTTTCAGTATCTTTATCTAATAAAATAGATGGAATACCTAAGAATAAATCCATAGCTCTTACAATCTTAAGATTATGTTGAAAGTTAGGTTGTTCATATCCAACATGAATATGTCCACCAGCACTTCTCAATTGACCTTTTGAATCAGGAGGAGTATTAGGAGCTAAAGTATAAACATCAAAATCAGGATCACATCCAAATGTTTTTGCTTGTTTACATTTTAAAAATCGTTTATCTAAAGTTGCAGATGCCTGTACAATAGTTTCTATGTTAGCTGGTAACATACTATTAATAATACCTAAACAATAGGTAATATGACCAAATAGTTCTTTACCTGATTTAGATGGTGGAACACAAAACTCTACCATAACATTATCTGTTTGAATAGCATGCCCTTGCTCACTAATAGGGTGAGGACGATCTTTATCACCAGGAATATGTCCAATTGCTGAAACAATTTCTCCTGTATATTTATCTCTTACAAATGCTTCAGGATCAGCACCTACTAAGATGCTACCCATATTAATTTTATTTTCCATATCTAATGGTTAATGTGATTTTAAATTTTTAATAATTTCTAACGCAATTTTTAGTCCTACTTTTCTTATACCAAGAGGAGCATTTTTTGTGTATAGATATTTCTCTTTTTAGCTTTCTAATAGTTCTTTCTTGAAAAGCAGAAGCACCTGCTATATAAGTAGTTTTACAACTATCTGTATAATTAGGTACTTCTTCTTTCCAACTTTTATCTAGTTTTGACATCTTTTAAGTGTTTACTCCAATCACCAGACTCTACTAGTCTATTTGGATTACCTTGATATACATAAATTGTATGAGGAACACCTTCAATTAAAACATCTTCATTTTTATATCCAGCACCTAATTCCATACCATTAATAGCATAGTAGCAAGGATTATCACAATGCATAATATCTACTACTAATTCTTTTTCTGGATCTTTAGATTTAACTATACCAGGATAAGAACCTAAACTATGTAGATCAAATCCTTTTACCGTTGTTGTTTTAATGTATTCAATTCCATTTGGAAAATATTCTTTAAATCTGTTAAAATTAAATTCTCCTGATCTTAGGCTTCCATAGACCAATATTTTTTTATTTATCATTCTTATAATTCTGGTTCTATATCCATTATTTGTACCATTGTTCTTCCACAAGTCATATTATAAACATTGTTCATAAAATTTATAAGTATTTTATTCAATATTTTAAAACTATGTTCATATTTATCTTTTCTAAACATCATTTCTGGATGTCCTTGGATTCCTAATGATTTTGTATTTTTATAAAATACAATTTCACATTCTTTTTCACCTGGTAAAGGCATTTCTTGGCCACTACCATCTTGGTGAATATTACTTATTCCTTTTGTCCATGCTAATACTCTATAATTATCTTTTGGTAAATCATATGGATATTGTGCTTGATGATGTGTTGAAGTAATTTCAAAACTTTCATCTAGATCATATGAAATAGTATTATGAACAAATACCGGATTTTCTTGATGTTGTACTAATTTTCCTCCTGCCATAACGCACAAAAACTGACTTCCGCGGCAAATTCCAAGACAATGCTTTTTAAGTTCTTGAGCTTTATCAAAAGCTTTAGACTCATCAGCATCTCTTTCCGGATTACAGAAGGTTTTTGGATGTTGAGGTTCATTGTATAGTTCTGGAGTAACATCTTCTCCACCTGTAAATAAGACTATATCAGCTTCTTCCATAGTAGCTACTGTCTCACCTACCCAATTGGCATAAAATCTATTACCTCCTATAACAAATACTTTAAACTTGTCTTTCCACTGGTTTTGAATTTTATCATTTGGTTTCGTCATTTTCAAATTTTTTAATTTCTTCTTTATATTGTTCAATAGTTAATAAAGGTCCCTTCATTAATTTATCTTGTAGTATTCTATTTCTTTCAGATTTTTCATCTTTTGGTAAAGTATAAGATACATATTTATAGGTATATAAACTATATTTAGCTAACATACCATGTACTTCATTGTAATTTTCTTTTTCTATAGCCCATTTTTTATAATAAGTTTCTAAATCAGATTTAGTTACAAATCTTTTAAAGCTTCTACTGCTCCATAATATATGACCACCTCCTAAATATCCACAAGTCCACATTTGAGCATATTGAAATAACTCAAATGGATGTATATTTGGATATTCTTTAGATAGTTTTTTGGTTTCTTCAATTGCTTTCCACATATCTACTTCATATAGATATCTCATCAAATGTAAAGCAAATCGTAATTGTGCTTTTGATGTATAATCTGCAAAATGAAATGTCCACATCCAAGCTTTATCTGTTTTATCAAGTCCTATTGGTAATTCACCAACATATTTTTTTAAATCTACTTTTTCATAAGTAGCTTTTAATCCTAAATCATTTAATATCTCCATCCAATATTTCACTAAAGAATAATCTTTTAGATTCATATCAGATAATGTTGAATAGACTTCCATACTCCATTCTTTTTTAAAGCCTTTAGCTTTATCATCAGATGGTACACTACTCCATTCAGCAAAACAAGCGGTACTCCTATTAGAGAATACCGTTGTTTTATCTGATGTATTAAATATTTTATAGTTTGTTTTGTAACCCATGTTTTCTACGCAATATTTTTGGTATCTCCTCAATATATTTACTAGCACAAACTGACACTTCGTCTACACCATTTGACATAGAACTTGCAGAATTACACTCGATTAATATATAGTCTTGATACTCTCTCTGTTTCCCTTTTCCTGTATTTCCTCCTTGGACTTTTACATCAAAGGATAATACATCTGCACCAACAGCTTTTAAAGCTTTGATGCAATCACTAACAATATCATTCCAGCTATTAGGTCTTTTAAAACCTTCATTGGTTTCCATTAACCATACACAAACATCATCATGTCTTCTCCATTTTTCAGATTCAGGTACATCTGGCTTTAAAGCCTTTCTACATGTGTAGAAGCAACCTTCACTTGTAATATGAAGTCGATATTCTAATGAATAATTATAAAAAGCTTCAAAAATATAGTGATTTATATCTCTACCTTTTCTCCACTGATCAAATTCATCTTGTGTTCTAATTAAAGTATTACCTTTACCTTTAGATCCATAGATACTTTTAGCTACAATTGGGGTTTTCCAATCTTCATGTAAAGTTCCAATATTATCTACTTTATCTGTCCAATTAGCTGTTTTTACTTCAGCTTTCATAAAACATTCTTTCATTCTAAATTTAGAAGAACTATTCCTAATAGCTTCAATAGAATTACATTCAATACGTCTTCCACCTTTATCTAAAGTATCAGGTACTTCAGTAGTAGATCCTAAACGAACAACGGATAAAAAAGGTAAAAAAGGTAGTTTCCTTCTCAAAATACTATGAGATGGATGTCTACTTCTTATCTTTGGTTTCCAAGGCCCTTTAGATTTCTCAACTCTTTCTTTGGCTTTAGTCTTAAAAAGGGAGCTCGACGATGTTTGAGTGATCTTTGTTTGAGAAGATGTACGAACTAATACCTTCGCTGATAACAGTTGTTTTGGCTGCTCTTTTTTTAACAACGGCTTTAGGTTTAATTTCACTAGTGGTTTCTTTACTACTTTCGTTGTAGAGACTGCCTGACGTTTTACTGACGTCGATGATACCACTTGGTTTACTCTCTTTTTTAACGGTTTTTTTATCGATTTCAGCATAAGGCTTTAATTGTTTTAAGAAAATTGTTTGTCTTTTACCATTAGCCATAATTGTTACTAAAGATAAACTTTTACTTGGTTTTGTCAATATGGCCTCCACCAATACTACATCTCCTTTTTTAAGACCCTTAAGTCTTCTATCATCTCTAATAATAGCTTGTTTATTTTTCTCAACTTTTTTAATAGTTTTACCTCTAAGTTTTTGAAGTTGATCAGGATTAATTGTTAATAATTTAGATTCTTCAGCTAATGTATATATATATGCGTCTCTATTATCGTTAACAATTTGTAATACTAAATTACCAGGTTTATTAATATCAATTACATAGTTTTCACGTATTAATATTCTATCATCACCTAATATTTTACCATCTAATCTCTTTCTTTCAGCTATGGTACCTCCGTAAAGAGTTCTAGATTTAAGTGAACTTCCAGGTTTAGCTCTAAAAAATCTCATTAATATTCTGTCATCAGCGACAATATCAATAACGGCAGAATTGAATTCCTCTAACCTAAATTGAGATTTATCAATATATCCATTAGCACCATGCATATTAGCAATAGTAATAACCTCTAAAAATGTATTATTTCTGATATTTCCAGTAGTGATACCATATTGACTAGAAATATTATCATAAACTAACATATTAATTGGACAATTTTCATCAACTATTCGTTGATTAAGTTGTCTTTTATTCATTCTAGAAATACTTTTAGCTCTAAAAAATTCATCAAAAGTTATTTCTCTAGTAAATATACTATTTGTTTTTTCAATAAACTCTGATATAGGAATTGTATTTCTATTAACTAGACCAGGATATTTAGGAGGCATATATTTACCTTTTTTCTTTGGTGGTATTATTTCTTTACCGCTCTTATCAAATTTAGGAATATAACCAATTAATCTTATATCTCTATTACTTCCAACAGTAGCGGTTGCTAATAAATCAGCATCTGAACCTTTGTAATCAACAGGACATTGAATATAATTAATTTTCATCTTATTATGAGATAAGATTACTCTATATTGATAATCTTTTTTCATTACTTTTGGTTGTTCTTCTACTTCATTTTCTAATTTTTCTGCATTATCCCAATCTAAATCTGGTAAGTCATCAAAATCAAAGGCACCTACTTGTATATTTTCTTCAGGAACCGCTTCTGGTAAATTAGTATAAGATCCATATTTATAATTTACAGTATTATTATTAACCATTATTTTACTAATATTTACTGGTTTTGCTTGACCATATTGGTCACTATTTGAATTACCAATAGACTGTAGTAATTCTTTACTATATGCTTTTTTAACAACTTTTTCAGCAATAGTTTTTCCAAATTTTTCAGTATACCAAGCCATTGATCCAACTACTGGTTCTGGTACTTTTATTCTTGGCTCTGGTATTGTCTCTATTTCTTCATTTTTTATATTAAAAGCAGGATTATCTTTGAATTGAATATTAAAACTCCCATTATAAGTATCAGGTGCATCACTAGTATCCATAAAAACTGTTCTATATGACTCTATAGGAGTTTTAGGTTTTGAGCCAAATACATCATTCATAAAAGGATTATTATTTTGAAGATATTCAGCATTTAGTTGTTGATTTCTATAGTTTATGTAAGGATCAACTCCTGATTTTATACTTTCTCTATATGAATTAAATTTTTCTTTTATTTCATCCTCACTTATAGCTCTAGAATATTCTGTTTCTGCTACTTTTATTTCTTCCTCATTCATTATTTTTAGTTTTTATTAACTCACATACCATTTATCAGATATAGCATATACATCTAAAGTGTTACTTGAATTAGGATTTATAAATCGACCTGTTTTAACAAACAAATCTGATGCTGCTAATAAGAATCCAATTCTAGCAGATAAATCTGATAAGTTATCTGGATTTCTAACATAGGTTACAACTCCTCTATTTTTAGCACCCATTCTACATGCTAAATTAAAATCATTAACTAGATATTCTGCTAAAATTATAAGTCTTTCCTTTGTTAAAGATCTAGCAGCAGTAGCATCTAATTCACCACTATGATTATTCATTTCTGTAGCTCCACAACAAGACATTGTATTACTTCTCATATTCCAAGTAAATGACATTAATCTACGACTAGTATTTCCTTGAAGTAAAAATACACCAGTAGAGTTAGAATTTACTTTTAAAGTATTACGTTTTAACCATTCAACAAATTCTTCTTTTTCACAAATATATTCCAATTGTTCAAAAATAGGTAATTTAGCTATTATATCTTCAGCAGCTTCTTTAGCAGATCTTGTTGGTCCTGGTTTAACTAATTGAGCTTTAACAAATTTGTCAGCTCCAGTTTTTGTTAAAAATCTTTCAACAATTGATTCATCTTCAGGTGTTCTTGTAGATGCAACTGTTTGTATTACTCTGTTATCTTTGGTAACAACAGAATATTTTTGTCCTTCGACAATAGGTTTACCAAATTTGGTTTTGTATAATACCTTTTTTTCCATGATGTATTTAAATTTATTTATAAAAGTGCTATTTGATCATTTTGAACAGCATATATAATCTTATATGCCTCATTAATATAAAAACTATAATTTATATTATAATCTTTAATATCTTTTTCTATATATTCATTAAAGATTTCAACTTGAAATCCTTTATTTATTGCCTCATTTGAACCTTTTGTATATTTCTTTACAAAGGATTTTCCAGATTTAGATATATAATATCTAACATTCTTTTGTTGTTTTTCTATTTTAATAGTAGAATTTTCAAGATAATGAATTTCTCCTGATGAATCTCTTCCAAATTTCTGTCTACCACAAAAATCATATATATTTTTATGATTATAAATAGTATCAGAAACAGGAATTCCTTCAACAAAATACTTCTCAATAGCAATAGGTATTACCTTAAAACTATTATCTTTATGATAAGCTGGTTCATTACCAACTATTTTATTAATTTCAAAAGCACCTTTATTTTTAGTTTTACCGTCTAATTTAACACTAATATAATTATTGACGTCTCTAATTACCATTTTAGAATATTCAACATATTCTAAATCTAAATTAGTTTTCTTTTCCCATTCTTTACAATAAGCATAGTATACTTCTTGTTGTTCTCTAGGAATTCTAACAGTTATACCATCAGTATTAACCTGAAGTACTGTTATATCTTTAACACCATCAACAATCATCTCTGCTAACATAGTTAGCAATAATTGACCATTAATAGTTGTAGCCATAGTATATTTAGGATCATAGAGAAAACTATTCTCATCATTTGATTTACCATATACACTATTAGCACTTAACTTAAGAGCATCTGAAATAGACATCTCTCCTGCTTTCTTAGCTCTTAATCTTTCTTGTACTATATCTTTATCATATAGATCAATGAAAGTCTCTCCTAGATGCTCTATGTACATTCTATTCTTAATTGCTACATTAGGATATAGAGAAGCGACATCAGCATCTATTATTATATATTTATCATCAGATTCATACACTCCAGATTTTATACAGCCATGAATACCACCAGTACCATAATCATATTGAAATCCCTTATATCTTACAGATTTTTCAAAAGCTTTTTTAGTTTCTGTTATTGTTCTGTTCTTTAGATAACTTAGTAGTTCATTGAACTCTTTTGATTCAAATTTAATGTAGTCTAGTATAATATCTTTAAAGGCTATTGAACTTCTATAAGATCTTAATTTCTTAATGTCCCAAGAATTCTCACCAGTTTGATTACTATATAAACTTAATAATAAGCTTTCACCTATTTTACTATCACTATAGTTAATACAAGGTATTTTATATTTAGCTTGTATTTGTTTTCTTAATGCTACTTTCTCAATTGATTTCTTATAGAATTCAAAAGTTGATAGCACATCATTAAGATTGTATTTTAGAATTTCTTCTACTTCTTCTATAGTTACATCTTCTTTACTATGATGAATAGGCATATCCAATACATTTGGATAATTCATACTAATCTGTAAAGATTTTAATGATGTCATTCTAGCTTTATTATTATAATGCCAAACTCTAAATAAATCTAGTTGTGGAATTATAACTTCTTTATCTCTTATTGAAGGAAAAAATCCTTCTTGATTTTGACCATTAATTATATATTGAGCTTTTCTATATATAATATCAATTACTTCTTCATTAGAAAAATCTAACCAATCAATATGATCTGTTAGTATCATATGTATTATTGGATAATCAAAATTGAGATTATTAAATCCAATTAATCCTTTACATTGTTTTAAATGTTTTATTAATAAAAATAAATCATTTCTTTCTTTATGTATTACATATTTTACTATTTCTAGTGTATCGATATTAATAGCTGTATACGTGAATACTGATTTAATTGTTTCAATATCATATACAAACGTTTTTCTATCTTTTATTTCCTCACTCACTAATCTCCCTCTCTTTTAATAAATAAGTAGTAGGTTGACCAATAGCCCAAATTAAGCCTGCTAATACGCACACGCACCTACTACTTATTATTTTTTATTGAACTTCTAACTGTTCCTTTGGTTCTTCTACCTCTTTAGGTAAAATAGACCTTATCAATTGATCAGATATAACATCAAAGAATTCTTCAGGGTGATATTGAACTCCTGCAATAGGAAGAGTTTCATGTTTGAATGCTTCTACAACGTTTGTATCATAACTTTCTGGATAATGTGCTACCATATAGAAACCTTTAGCAAGATCGCTTTTTATTATTTCATTAGCATCATTCGTAGTTATACATACAGCTTGATGGTGATGTGAATTAACTTCAATAGTTGGAATATTCTTTTTCTCATCCTTAGTTTTTGGCTTAGGATGTTTCTTAAGATATTGTATATATTGTTGAGTTAAAATCACCTCATGAGCTGCTTCCCATCTATTACGGCTTTGTGGATGAAAAGGTAAATTTTGAGTTAATGTTCCACCAAAGAAAACATTAAGACTTTGAAAACCTAAACAAATACCAAAGATAGGTGTACCTTTTTCTACATAGGTTGCTAGCCTATTTTTAAAGAAATATTCTTTAAATACATCATGGTTTGACGTTTGATAACCAGGGATTTTTCCATATGAACTTGGAGATAAATCCAGTCCTCCTGGTAATATTAATAAGTCCACTTCTACGAACTCTTCATGTGGCATAATAATACGCACATTACCATATTTATTGGCAAAATGCATATAATTACCAGTTACACCAAACATTTTATCAGAGTTACTAAATCCTGGAATACCTATTAATAATTTCTTTTTTTGTGACATGTGAAAGATTTTTTTGTTTAACTAATTAGTAAATCATAATGAGCTTTGGTTAATCCAAACTCATCTAATTGTGATGGGTCATAATATTGTCCATTTTTATTTGGACCACGTTCTTTATATACTCTTTTATTTATTTGATAACAATAGTTCTCACATATTTTTTGATCTAATACACGTTTATATGTTTCAATCATAATATCTTTTAGAGTAATTTTCTTACCTAAATAACATTGTGCTGTACGATATACATCACCAATACTTCTACGAGTATCAATATTACAATATAAATTACCACTTACAGAGTAATATGTAGCAAATTCAGTATTAAATTTGTCAAAGAACTTTCTTACAAAGCTTTCAGCTGTATTATCTTTTCTCATCTTAACTTTATCTGAAGGTAATTTCCTAAATTCAAGTTTCTCAAGAGTTTTATAATAGTTTTCTGCTTTTTGTATTTTTTCTAATACTGCTTCTTTTGTTAACGCCACTTTATCGCGTAAATCCACTATTCCTCCTCTTTTTGATATTTTTTAGCATAATTTACAAAACTAGCACCAGGAGTTTCTCCTTCTTTTACTTTTAACAAGCCTTCTTGCTTTTGTTTTTTACCAGCTCTACCAGTAGCAATAGCTCTTGCTTTTTTCTTTGTAAATATGTCCTTTTCAGAACATACAGCTTTACCAATACTAATTATGCCATCATTACCAATTAGACCAGCTAATGCAAAACGACGAACAATTTTCTCTTTTTTATTATTTTTAGTTACAGTATATGGTTTTTGACCATAGAAATACAATGGTTTTTTTTCTTGATTATTCATCATTTGAAAGTTTTAGTTTATTATTTATTTGTTTTTTTAACTCTTGTTTTATTCTTACTAATAATTCTTTTTCTTTAGTAGAGGCCTCACCAAATAAGGATGATGATATAAATCTATTTATCATCTTTAACGCCTCTTCTGGTTTAACTGCTTTACTAATTATACCAATCATTTTGAATACATATTTTTAAATTGTTTATAAATATATTCTACAGGGTGTTCTAATTTGCGTATAATACATTCTGCAAAATGATCTTCAGAAAAATCGGCTCCTGTACCATTTATAAATGTGTCATATTTTGGATAGAATCTTTCAGGTAAATGTACCATACAAAATTCAAACCAATGAATTCTACATTCTTCTTTTTGTATAGGATGATTACTATCAATAATCCTAAATAAATTATCAGATTGTTCATCTTTTATATCAAAAAACACATAATCTTCAAAACCCACTTGATTAAATAAAATATCAAATTCTGGAAACAACTTTTTAGCCATTTCCAGAATCATCAATTTTTGGTTATTCGTTATTTCAAGTGATTTCATCTAATTGTGATTTAATCTTTAGAAAATAAGTTAATCTTAATGCAAATACTAATGTACCTACCATTATGAATAAATTAGCCCAAACTTCTTGAAACTTTGCAAATTCTATTACCAATGAAGATAATATAATTGACACAAAAACTATGAATATCATCATAGTAAAATTCAACAATTCAATAAAGAATGTTGATACATTTTTTAAATAGTTATTCTTTGGTATTAACATGATTTTTAAGGTTTTGTATTAAAATTACTAAATATTTATAAGGTAAATGAACTGTAAATATTACTATAACTAATGGCCAAAGCATTCCAAAAATAAATTCTGGTGGATTATCTCCTTGATTAAAAGGAAAATATACATTTGCTATAGCTGCTGCTATTATTGCTATTATAATATAAGTAATAAGTATTATTAATTCTATTGGCATATTCTTGATTTTACTAATTTTGTTAAAGTACATGCAGCAAGTGTCATAGAATGTGTTTCTGTACATCCATACACATCTTCTAAAGATAAACAAGGTTTATTCATTATAATATATTCTTCCGCTGCTTCTTTAGTTGAAAACGTTTTATTTCTCTTATGATAATAAGTTCTATAATTAGTTGTACTCATTTTTCCATTCCATAAAGCAAATGAATAAAGAGATACACAATAAATAGTATCACCTACAAATATATCAACACCGTCTTCTGTTTTGAATAATGGATTTGTAATTATATATATATTTTCTAATCTATCAAATGAATTTGTATTACATTTATACCATATTTGAATATAACCATCTTCTAATATTATTTTGTTTATATTTCCTCGAACAGTATCATATTTTATATTTTCTATCTTATCACCGATAGTAAATACTTCTCCGTCTGATAATCTTTTTACTGAATGAATTTCAAATACATTTTGTTCAATAGTTAATAACATATCTTCTTCAGTACTATATCCAGCAGTTTGGTTAAATTCCCAACCAAATAAATTTTTAGAGGTTCTAATTACTAATGCTGATTTAAAAATACCAGTACCATTTTTATCTCTAAAAGATAATATCTCATAATCTTTAGGAACATATTTCTCAAATTTACTATTAATATCAATAGTTGATGATCCTTTGGTTACCTGATGATTAATTCTTAAAACTAAATCATCTCCTCTTAATTCAAAATATTCTATTTTAGAATGTTCATTTTGTTCAAGAATATCATCTCCCACTATAAATATTTGATTATCATATAAGCGTTTTACAGTAAGAATTTTACAACCACTATTATTATGTGGAAAATTAGTTATTTTATATCCATCTTTATCAATGAATTTATTACCATCTAAATTGTAAATTATACCAGATGTATTTCCTATTATAGCTAATACTTCATAATCTTTTTCAACTATTTCCTCCCAAAATTCTGGATTATTATATACATGTTCATCTGTTAATCCTCCATGTATAATACCTCCACCAACCCAGCTATATCCATAACCTGTTTCAAAGTTTCTATGTATTTTTACATTTAATTTAAGAGATCCGGGATATTCTTTTATTAATTTATACTGTTTCATAATTAGTTTTAAGTTTATTATTTAATAATTTTTCTATTATATGTTTTAAATCCTTTTGATTTATTAGTAAATCTAGGATTTGTATCTCTTCAAGTGTTATTACTAAACATAGGTAGTCTAGTAGCCATTTTAATATTTATTTTACCAATTTTCTCTTTGGTTATTTCAATAGTATCTGATATAACTTCTGATACTTTTCTTCTATCACTAGTTATTTTAGCGTCATATTTATCAAATTGATCTAATTTGTCATCTTTATATTTTTGATCAATAGTTCTAGTGTCTTCTTTAATTATTCTTCTATAATTTTCATCATAGAATATTGGTTCATAAGGAACATGTTTAATAAATACATTTCTCTTTACAGTAGGACAATAATAATGAGTTAATTCTCTCATTATTGAGTTTTGTATATATATATCACCGTAAGCCATTGTTTTTAGCCTTTTAGCATAATCATCTACACTTCTATTAAGTCTATTAAAATATATATCATAACATTCTTCTATAGATAATGGTTTAACTAAATAATGCTTTTGTAACATAAAGAAATCTATTAAACTTCTTCTTCTACCTTGATCACATTGTTTTGATCTACCTTCATAAGTAGGTATTTTTTCGTAAAAGAATTTATATAATAAATCTTTAAAACTTCTAGGAGATTGATCTTTTCTAAATCTAATTGTTCTATCTGCTAATTGGGATGTCCAATCTGACAATAGTTCCTTAACTTTCTCTTCACTATCAGGCTTATTCAATAAACCTAATATATTTGTATCTAAATTGTACATATTTTTTATTTTAAATAACTGGTAGATAAAAACTACCTACCAGTTAACCATTTATTTCACAAATCTTTCATCACTTAACCACAACCTGTTTTATTTAAAGTAAGATCAGATAATCAACTTACTAAGTATTACTACTTTGTTGTAGGAGGTGAACTCGAATCACCATCAATAAGACAACGAGCCTATCGTAATTCCAGAAATATATAAAATATCAAAGTATTTTATATATAATTTATACTATCCTACCTGGGTGTAAATTGATAACTAAATGAAGCTATGAGGTTGTTCCATTTGACATTAGCTTTTGGCTACTCAAATACGTTATTGTTCCTCTACCTTAAAAAGGCACATTTTACTGGTTATTTTCTTTTTCTAAAGCGTTTAGCTTTTCTGTTAGACTTAATATGAACTCTTTCTAATGGTAATGAATCATAAATCCTTTTAACTTTGTCATGAGATAGCTTTAATCCTTTCTCTAACATACCTAACATAACAATTTCTAAGTATGCTCTCATTGGAGCTAAATTATGTACTCTTGAGTGTTTAACAGGTTCATAATTACCAATATAAATAGCAATTATAGTATCAGAATCATACTCAAAGAACTCTGCATGATATAAAGCTTCATATTGATTTAACATTGCTAATTCTTCACCTGATACACTGTATAAACATCCTTCTACATGATCTCCAATAGATCTTTGTATATTAGCATATCCTTGACAATCAAATGTTAGTTTATAGTCTTTGAGTCGATAGTTCTTAAAATGGATAGCACTACCAATTCTAGCTCTTAATCTAGCACTTAGTAAATTGCTACCATAAGCAAAGTATAGTAATTTCTTCATTATTTAATTTAGGTTTTTAATATTAATTTTACTTTTATAAGTCTCTTTCATAAATATTACTAAAGACTTTTTTATTAATTTTATTTTTTTAGCAAGAGCTATGGTCAACATCAATATTGTTAAAGTAAAAGTAACTTGCTCATTGTAGTTGTCATTGTTGTAGTTAGAATTGTTGAAAACTAGACTAGAACTAGTTTAATATTGACCTATATTATTATTTTAAATCGTTATAGATAAATTTAAATGTCTTACCTATATAATCAGAGGTTTTTTTATCTTTGAAGTAAGCAACCTGCCCATAGTAGCAGTCACTGAAGCAGGAAGAAATGAAGAAAACCAGACCAGAACCAGTTCTAGAGAACCAAGGATACCATCTAGGATTTACAGCATCTTCATTGAATAATTTCTGAATATTTAATATCTGATGGTATCTATACTCTTTAAGAGTTTCAAATTCACTTAAAGACTTCTCTGTAATATTTAATCTTTTACATACTTCTGTATATGTAGTAATATCAAATAAACTTTCAGGAGCATCTATTATATCTCTGAGTTTATTAACTTCTAATTGTAGCTTATTTAAAGCTTTTTCTGCTTCTTTCTTATTCATCTTTTAAATATTTATTTCTTAAGTTTATGCTATTACAATATTTTAACCATCCAAAATAAGCAGCTAATGATTGTATAGCTTTACTATATTTTGCAACTTTAATGAATCTTTTCTTTATAGATTTTCTAAGTAAAATATATTTATGATAAAATTTATAACCAACAAAATCAATACCTCTTATATTAACTGGAAATATTTGATAGTTTTTTTTAATTTCTAATTTTAATATATTTGATAAATAATCTTGAATATCTAAAAATAGCAAATGTAAATATTCCTTATTACTAGATAATATAACTAAATCATCACAATATCTAAAATAATATTTAACACCTTTAATTTCTTTTAACCAATGATCAAAATATGTTAAATAAAAATTAGCAAAATATTGACTTAAATAATTTCCAATTGGTAGTCCTTTTGTACTATTAATAATTTCATCTAATAATTTTAGTAATTTTTCATCTTTGAACTTTTTTCTTAATAATAGTTTTAAAATATTATTATTAATATTAGGATAAAATTTTCTTATATCTAATTTTAAACAATATTGAGTATTTTCTATATCTAATAATGATTTTTTAACAGCTTTATAAGCTCCCATTATTCCTCTATTTTTAATACAATTAAATGTATTAGAAATAAATATAGATACAAAAATAGATTCAAGTTTATTCATAATAGCATGATGAACTATTCTATCAGGATAATATGGTAATTTATATATTTCTCTTTTCTTACCTTCATATATAGTAAATATATGATATTTAGATGTTTTATATTTTTCCTCCATTAATATATTATGAAGTTTTAAAATATTACATCCTTTTGCTTTATCGTGTTTTATAATATCTAGTTGTTTTAACTTTCCTATTCTAGCTTTTTTATCAGCTAGAATAAGATTATTAATACTACAAATATCATTATAGAGGTTATTTATTCTTTTCATTTTTTACTCAACATAAGACATTTTCTATTAATATACTAATGTCTTTTCTGGATTTCGCTTTTTTTCACCAAGAGGTGAGGTTCATATTAGTATTTATTATTGAGTAGAAACTAGACTCATAGTTAGAATTGTAGTTCTGATTGTTGTAGTAGTTCACTACCTAACTAGATATAAAACTATAAGTAAAATATGTAACCCTATGGTTCTAAAATAATGGTCATTATTGGTAAAAATGTATTAGCTACATATAAAGCTGTTTCTGAATCTTTAAAGTAAAAACCAGACCCACAGATAGAATAGTAGCCCCGATCGCTGAAGTAGCACACCACCCAACCAGTAGATTTTCTTTCATACCAAACATAATATTTAGCTTGATTTATATTTGTAAAATCTGGTTTCCATCCTTGGTTAAATAATTCACTAATATTTTCCCATTGGTGATTTGCTAAAGCTTTAGCTCTTTGATTTTCAGGTAAAAATTTAAAATCTTTTATTGTTAAAATAGGTCTACATAATTCTTTACAAACATCTACATACGATTTAATTCTATCAGATAATTTTTCACTAAAAAATTCTTTTCCCCAGTTAGATTCTAATACTAATTTAGTTGCTATATCTGCTATTTTATATATTGATCTTGCAGTTTGATCATCTAATTCTAATTTCTTTTTCATAATTATTTAATTTAAGTTTAAAATAATAATACAGTTACTCCCGAGAGTACAAAGACTACGTGTCACCTGTATTATTTATTGAAGGTTACCTTGAGCCTACAAGCAGATCGATTTATTTATCCCAACGCTAATCAAACGTGTAGAATATTATCTAATTAATTGATAATCAGGGTATTACGTGGAGGTGAAGGGAGTCGAACCCTTGTCCATCTAAAAAATACTATATCTCTTGTTACAGCTTTTAACAAAATAACTAGATTTTTATTCAAAAAACCTAGAAAAAGTTATCCAATTTACACTAATCTAAATTGGGAAAATGATGGAATTTTAAGTTGAAGGTTAAAAATCCCTTAATATCCTAATCTAATGATTGCTTACGCAGCCATTTCTAATTCAACGTTAGATACTTGACGCATTATATCGTTGAAAGTTGTTTCTGACAATTTAATTGTTTTGCCTGTTATTGTTTACTTAAAATTTTAAGGTTGTATATAAGCTTCCAACCGCTGAAAATATAATAATCACTAAATGTCAAAACCAGGCACCCCCAGTTTAATAAGTTTTGATTTATTTTAAGGATAAACAAAACTTTAAACAAAAAACCCCTCTTCTTCTATTTCCTTAATGGATATTTAAATCTCCACCATAATAATAAAATTACTATTATAGATGTATAAAGTAAACAAGAATATGGAACTAACATCCATGGTTCTCTGAATGGTTTTTCTAATGAATAATAAATTATACAATCTATTATAGTAGAAAGTATTACGAGTAGTACAATTATTAATATCATGTTATTTCAAATTTATGACCTCTGTAATTTTTACCTGCAATTGTTGAAGCTATTTCATATAACTTCTCTAACCATTTATCAGTAGATAATGGTTTATTCTTATGATCTAACAAAACAACATTAGTCATTTTAGTTACTTGCTTTGTTTCGTCTTTTCCGTGTATTGTTAAAATCACTGCCATGGTTATATATTTATAAATAAAGATAATATAATTAATATTGTAAAAACTCCTGTAATGATTAAACTAATTTCAAATATTTCTCTGAATATTTCATAAGCACAATCAGATCTATGTCTGAAAATTAGTTGTCCTATAAATCCTCCTAATAAGGAGAATATTAGAACTTTTAATATTGCAAACAACATAATTATTTAATTTGAGATGCAATCTCTGCAATAGTTTTCATCGCACCAAACTCCGGATTCATAAAACCTGTTAACATATCATTAAAATGATAAAAAGATAGCAATGATAATAAAATACAAATTACAAGATGTAAATATTTAAATCCACTCATACCGTATTCTTTTGATAAATCTGGTTTGGGTAATACAATATCAATTTGACCTTCTAATACTCTAATAGTTTTTTGGTATCGAATATCTCTTTTCTTATCAGCATTATAATTACTATTATCACCTGACCATATATCATACCAATTTTGACTAAATTCTGGATTAGGTATATTAACATAATTATCTCTTTTACCCATAATAAATGAATCTTTATTGAGTTTAGGAAAATTACGCTTATAAAATATATACCAATTGGTTATTGATGTTAATGTTAATAGTAAAAATGCAACAGACCAAACAAGTTGTTGTTTAACTAACACATCCCATACTTTATTAGCACCTACTTTAAGCTCTTTAGAGAGACTTTTAATAGCATCACCTACTTTAGGTGCAGCTGATTTTAAATCATCATAAACAGTTCCTACACCATTTGATACTTGAGCTACAGTTTTATCATAACTATTTAATGTAGTTACAACTACTTTTGTACCATCTAATTTTTCAATAATATGTTTATCCTGTGCATTAGTATTAAAGAATACTAAAGATAGTAGAAATATACCTAGTATACTCCACCTTGTGGTTATTTTATTCATAGTTTTTTAAATTTTTTCTTATTCTTTTTAATAGTTCATCAACATATGATGCTGTTATAAACATTTTACCAGTAAATAAATATATTGGTATAAATAATATTAGCTCAATTGCTGAAAATAATAATGTAAATAATATTAATAGTACTATACATAATCTTAATATTATTGGCATAATTAATCACCCATTATAGTATTAATACCATCATTATCTATTGTTAAAGCAACTATTACAGATATTAATGCAAATACTGCCCAAAAACCCATTAAGCAAGCTCTTGATTCTTCACTCCATTTAGCTATTGATAATAAACCATTACTACCCGCACCAGCACCATATAATATTGCTGATATTAAAGCTAATAATACTACTAATAGTATTAATTTCTTATAAATTGTTTTCATATTAATTATTGTTTAAGTAAATTACTTTTTCTGATGATATTTTATATTTATTCATCCATTGAAAGATTTGACCTTTCATTCTACTTTCGTTAGGAGTAATATATTCACCTAATCTCCAATAGATAAATAAAAATCTTCTGTGTAAAGTAACAACATAGTTGCTCCACATATTTATTTCAATTGTTATTTTATACATCTTTTTTAAATTTAGGACTACTTAATAAACCATTTTTTATAAATATTAAATCATTATTAGATAATTTAATTGGAATATTGGCTAATACATAATTATATACAATAACCATTCTTCTTTTAAATATCCAATTAAAATCTTGTTGCAAATATAATTTGTAGCGATGAAGTCTTATCTTGTAAAACTTCTTCTTTAATTTTCTTGGTAGTTTCATTTCTTTGATTTAATAAATAGTAAGGCTGCTTTATGACATTTAATCTCTCCGGGAGTACACCTTACTATTTAACCCTAAACTTAACTAACTATGAAATTAGTATTTTTAAATAAACTTCCTGTCTTTCCAAAGGAATAGATGTCAAATGTTATTATGACATTTAAGGGTCTTCTCTCCACTATCTCTAGTCAGACAACAGCTATTGGATTAGCTTATGAGTTAGAATCCCCTCTCATTTATCTGCATCGAGCAGGAAGTCTATTATGTTTTTTTTAACCAATTAGGTGTGGTAAGCCCATCCCACTGTAGATAGAGAACAGTGCCCACTGATTATCTCCTATTGCACAGATTAATTGGTTAATGTTTTTAAATAAATATCTACAAGGTTGCACCTTGAATTTCCTTTACCCAATAGATTTTAACTACAAAATTATTCTATTAGCTGGGGAACTTGTGTAAATTGTAGTAAACTACCTGCTATGTTATAACATATTTTGTTGGATAGATATTTATTTTTGCCAATATAGAGGAAGTTGAATCCTCATTCTTAAATCTTACTTCTAGGTAGTAATATAATAGTTACTCTGTTTTCATATGTTCATGATATAAATACCACTACTCAATTTACCATTCTTTTATTATATTTTACGCCTATTTTCTCAATTTACAGCTTATATACTATAAATAATATACTTCTTAGCAGATATATTGGTATTAAATTTCAACTGGTTTTGCCGTGCCATTTATGTAAATCTATGCGTATATATCAATAGGTGATAGCCCTGAAGCTATTATATTTAATCAATATATACAGAAGTCATAAACTTGTTGAGAAATTAATGGTTATTCTTCTAATAAATAGAAATTATAATTGTTGTAAAGTATCATTAATTGATTTAATGTTTTAGAATGTTGATCACTATGTTTACCATTAAACTGTATAATTTTAAAATAATCATCACCACTACCATCTTCAATAATTGCAACTATACCAAGTATATTATTACTTCTGTCTTTAACTAATATTTTATCACGTTTTTTAATGTTTTCAATAGGTATTTCATCGCCAGTTATATTTGGTATTATTATCTTTTTCATAATTATAAGTTTATATTATCTGATGGATTACTCATATCACTAAAGAATTTAATTACTTTATATCTATCATCAAATATCATTTTTCTTTTACTGATTATTATATGATTTGGATAATTTAAGCAAAATTTATCTAAATGTAGAGTTATATTATAATCATCTAGTGTTCGATAAACATAATAATAAATAAAGAATAATCTTACTTGTAAATAATAATTATTATCATTCTTTGGTTTATGTAATCTAAATGTTTTTGGTTGTACTCTAAATGCTAATAACATAGCTAATGGTTCAATAATCATACTAGATATAATGACCATAGTAACAAATGATACTATAACAATTGTTACAATTATTGTATTACTCATAATTTAGATATATTTATTATATTAATATTTCTTATTGATTTATCTTTATTATTTATTTTGAATATAATAGTATTAATTTCTAATTGATCTTCAAATAATCTTATTATTATTGTATCAGATATTTGTTGGTTAGATGCTATATCAATAGCATTATAACTTATAAAATATTTATTCATGATTATATCTTTTTATAAATATAATGATTAAAATGCTCACCTAAATATATTAATAATTCACATTTATTTAAATATTCATAAATTGATCCAGCACGAGCATAAATAATATATTGTCCACTATACATTATAGATTCAAGATTTTCAACAAATTCTTTAGCTAATGTAGGACTTTGTAATGGTTCATAAAAATATAATGCTTCAAATGATTTAATATCTTCTTTATCTAAAGTTAATATATTTTTTCTACAAACATGATAATATGATCCAATTTTAACTAAATCATCTTCAATTTCATAACCTGCTACTTTAATAAATTTATTATATATATGTAGATAATATATTTTAACAATAGTTATTAATATACCACATCCTGATCCTAGATCAACAAATGAACCAATTTCTAATCTATTTAATATAAGTATTAAATTATCAATTCGAGAACTTTGAATAAATCCCCACTGTCCTTCATTTTTACCTTCTTCTTTACGTTTAGAAATATTATTCTCTATGTATTTAGACATATTAAATACTCTTGCTGTTGTAGCAAATAAATCAAATATATATCTTAATAGAATTTGTAAATGATCTAATTGTTGTTCTTCTTTCTTAGTTTTATTAGAAAGTTTTAATTCTTTAGTTTTCATAGTTTTATTATTTAAGTTAGGTTTAAATAATATAAATAGAGAGTATATTTCTACACTCTCTATTTATTTAATTGGTCTTAAGATTATGCAATTGCAATATCTTCTTGATGAGCAGCTACTACTTCTGCAGGTGCAGCAACCATTGGTTCTTCAGCTAATGGATGACCTAAAGCTTTAAAAACTTGAGAATCTAATTCATTACCTAAAATAACAGTTGTGTAAGTATCAGCTGAACGTTCTACATTATCACTACCAGTAATGGCATATGGTTGTACTTTACGTGTAGCTAAATAACCAGGAATAGTTTTATTCAAAAATGGTTTTACTTGTAAAGGATCAGCACCTCTCCAAATAGCTTCACCAGCAGCATTCTTTTGTTGCCAAAAATTACGTGTTACTGTTTTAGCAAATGGATTTGTTGGATCTTGAAAGCTTGCAGCATAATATCCACGACCATCTTTTGCAATTTTTACATCTCCTAGACTAGCTAGTTTTACATTACTTGTGTTCATAGTGTTTTGTTTTTGTGTTATATTCAATGATATAACTAGTGTTTAATTTGTTTATTTAAGCAGTTTACGGTGTTACTTAGCACTATTTTCTATAAAGGAATCACACCTCTTTCAGTTTCTTTAAGGACGCTTACTCATTTAAGATGCCTTTAGTTAAAACCTGTTGCTGTTCATAAACTAGCTTAATTAGCTTTTTTATTCTATTTCATTAATAATAACACACATCATAGCTGTACTATCTTTAGTATCTATTTTAAGTGTATTCATATTAACCCATATTGTATCAGCATATAGTTCAGTTCTACCTGATATAGTTGTATTTTTCTGAATATTATTATATCCACCAATACTATCAGTAATAGTAAACATTGTATTTCTTTCTAATTCTTTTACTTTGTAATAATGTATTTTTGATTTATTATCTAATTCATTAGAAGTATAAATATATATGGTCATTATTGCACAAAAAGCCATAGCTGATGCAATTATAAAAAATGATGCATCAGCATCATTACAGCTCATATATGTACCAAATGCTAACATAGCTATTGCTGCTATTAGTATTATTGTAAATATTAATATACTCATGATCTATTTAATTAGTTGTTTGTTATCTGTACCTTTAACAAAATCAGGTGATACCATTAGAGTTTCAGCTCTTATAATATCTTTTACTTGTTCTGTTTTAGGTTGTTCTGGAGCTTCTACTATACTCTTAGTACAGGAACTCATTATTACTATTGTTAGTAATATTAATATCTTTTTCATAGTTATAGTTTAAAGTTTAGTTCCCCATTTCTTACATAAATCATGTAAATCATCACATTCTATTAATGGATAATTACTATCTTTATGCTTCTCTTTTATTTCTTCAATAGTATATATTTCATTTAAGAATATATTTCCTGATATACTTCCAGATACATATTTACTGTTTGGTAAATTAAATGGTAAGTAAATACAATTGGCTATTAATAATAATTTCATAGTTGTTTAGATTTATCTGTTAAATAAATAGGAGTATTTATAGTATAATTGAAATGCTTTTATACCGTATGTTTTTAGTTTAGTTATCATAGATTATATAATAGTATAATGAATGCTATTAATGCTATTCCTAATAATGTCCATTCATTTTTATTAAATGGAGATGATGGTATACTATTCATAATTCATCAAGTTTATTATCAATTTGCTCTAATTTAGTTGTAATATCTAGTATTTTATTGTGTAAACCTACTAAAAGGTTTAATATTACAATAGCTGAAACTACTAATATAACTAGTAGTATTCCAAGTGAAATGTTCATAATAGCTATATTAATTGGTTTTAATGATTAGGTTAATTGGGTTTTTAATAAAGAGAGAGTTAATGTGCAATGTGTATCAGCTAACTAATAAGATAAACACAAAAACCTCTCTTTTACAACTATAATTGCATGTTTTAATAGTGTATTAAGAACAACTAATAGTAAATACTACTCGACCCTATGGTAACTATGAGATTTACATTACTACTAGTTGTCTAATTACTGCTATGTAATATCTTCACATACTTCGTATGTTCGATTAATATCTTTAATTACTTAATAAAGTAAATAAGCAGTTTATAACTCATGCTTAGGAGTATTGTCTGCATTAGCAGTAAGTATCAAGGAATAAGAATAGCTCTAAAGCTTCCTGTTTATCTCTTTTGATACGTTTTTTAGTTCTTTTATTTAGTTTGAACATGACTCATAAATCTTAATGAACCAAATGAACCAACTGTCCTACCAATAGGTTTAACTGCTGATTTCTTCATTCTTTTAAGAATAGATTTATCAACTGAACCAACTGTTGGAGTGTTTTCTGTAGCACCAATAGTGCCAATAATGTTTTGAGCTTTCATAGTAAAGTATTAAAGTGGATAAATAAGCAAAAAGGCTCAATGAAGAGCCAATTTGTGTGTTAATCTAGTACAACCCAAGTGAATGATGCTGTTTCACCAGTGTCTTTGTTAGTATCTGTGTGAACTCTTTCTGATACCTTAGTAGTAGCAGGTAGTTCCATAGTAGCACCAACTGTTGTTTCTTTATTCAACCTGATAAAGCCTCTAGCTACAGTAGATGTTAAGAAACCAAACTCTTTAGTTACTTCTACTAATGCTGATTTAGCTGATTTTGATACGTGTAATACTTTTAATGAATACATAGCAGTTTTGTTTAATGTGTAAAGGAATTAGTACCCCGTGTACCAATGTGAAATTATGTAGGGGGAGTGTTTGTCAGGCTTCCTGGTGACATTAAACACATATATTTTTTAAAATTTTTAAAAAAAGTACCCCCTACATTTGTTTTTATAAAATATTATTTGTATCTTTGTATTATGAAAACAACATTTATATATGCTCTATCAGAACCTGATAACATTTCAAATATTAGATATATAGGTAAAGCTAATAATCCAAAACATAGATATTCAATTCATATTTCTAAATATGATTATGAAGATCAATATAAAACACATAAAAATAACTGGATAAGATCTTTAATAACAAAAGGACAAAAACCAGTATTAATTATATTAGATGAAGTTCCTATTGAAGAATGGAAATATTGGGAACAATTTTATTATAATAAATATAAAAATATATGTGGTTTAACAAATGTTGAAGATTGTATAGGATCTGGAGGTGGTGGAAATATTACTGGTTCATCTAATAAAGAAACTATAAATAAAAGAATTAGAGAGAATCCTGAGAAATATAGATGTAAACCAATATTAAAAATTGATATAAAAACAAATGAAATAGTTGCTAAATATGAGTCTTCTAGAATTTGTTGTGAAGAAGAAGGTTTTAGAGCAGAAAGATTAAGGAATGCTATTAATGGTTTTAAAAGAGTTAAAGGAAAAGAAATTAAAGTAAATCACATAAAAGGTTATAAATATGTCCATGAATAAATTAATAAAGAAAATACCTCTTTATCCAAAGAGATTAGTAGTAGTTATTACTGATGATTTTAATGAAAGTGGTAAAGAACTTAAATTAAGTTTTACAGATAGAGATTTAGATTGTAAAGCATTAGCCTTTAATGGTTATTATAAAGATCATAGATGTGTTTATATATTTATGAGACCTGAGAATATTAATAGTTGGGGAATATGGGCACATGAATGTTTACATTGTACTAATTATATAATGGAACATGTTGGTATACCAGCAGATAATGATAATGATGAAGCTCATGCTTATTTATTAACTTGGATGATGAATGAGATACAAAAATTTGTAGATAAAGTAAAATAATATCCAATATTATTAGGATTTATCAATTATTTTACTTACCTTTGTATCATGAGTTTAAGCAACTTACAATAGTGATTGTTGACTGGATAAAAGATGGGTATAAGCACTCTCCAGTATTAACGGGTTTTGAGAGGTATGACGACTTCAATCAATATGTAAGCCAAGGAGAATGTAAGAAGAGATTCTTGCAGGAAACCTCTCTATGTCCTAAGGACATGTTAATTAATAAATGAATAAAATTATAAACTATTTTATATTCATAAAACTATGGCAAAAAAGTATTTTAAAAAATTAGGTATAAGAAAACAATTTGGTACAGTACAAGTTTCTAAAAGAAAGAAAGGTACATGGGCAAGCAAATATAAAACAGTAAAGTTTACAGACTGGGAACAAAATAATTAATATGATAAAAAATAAAAGTGCACTAAGAAAGACTATTAAGCTACGAGAACTAGTTAAGAACTTTGAAGACTATAGTAATCTACCTGCTGGTGAAGAATTCCTTAGAGAATTCAGAAAAGCTTTAAAAGCTAAGAATATTAATATGGAAGTTAAAGAAGATGGAGAATAATACAATTGTAATTAATATTGATGGTAAACTTTATTATCTTGATAATACAAACTGGGTTAAAGAGTTAAGTTATCAAAATTATAAATAATATGGAAGACAATCAAATATCATCAGAACAATGGAGTTTAATGTGGGAAGAAGCAACTCTTCAATTAGAGTTCTGGTTAAGTATTAAAGATGCTGTTGATAATAAAGATGTTACTAAGTTAAATGAAGTTATAGAAAAGTATGAAGATAAAGAAGTCTAAATTACAATACTTTACTACTAATGTAGAACCTTCTAAAGCTGAAGATTTAATCATTTACTTTCTTAATAAGAATAACATCAAGTACGAAAGAGAAGTAAGCTTTAAAGGCTTTACATCACCTAAAGGAGGATATTATAGATATGATTTCTTCTTTCCTCAGTCTAATTTAATATTAGAATATGATGGTAAGTTATATCATAGGAATAAAACTAATGATAATATCAAAAATATCTTCTGTAGAAACAATGGTATTAAAATAGTTAGGTTTAACTCTAAACATTATTATCATCTTGATATTGAATTACAGAAGTTAATAAAACAATATAAATTAAAATAATAAAAAAAATAATTGTGAGAAAACTTGTTTTTCTCATTTTTTTTACTTATCTTTGTAGGATAATAAATTAAGTTATGGAAACAGGACACAAGATAGAAATATTAATTAAAGCTTTAGGTACAATGGTAATGGTACCACAGTTTAAGTCTACTGAAGTTATTGGAGAGAAAGTACAAATACAACCTTTACAACAAGGTATTCTTCAAGGTAAACTAAGAGATCAAGCTGAAGTTAAATTAGCTGAATTAATTAATATACTTTAAAATATAAAACTAATACTCGAGCCCTAACAAGTGAGTAGCCACAAATGAGGTATTAGTTTTAAAATATAGTGCGGGTTAGAGAAGTAGTTATCTCGCTGGGCTCATTACCCGGAGATCAGTGGTGCAGATCCACTACCCGCTACCTAAAAGGACTTTAAATTTTGTTGAGTTAGTCTACTCAACCCACCTAAAAAAGACAGAAGGGATGTAATCACATCAGTAGAGTTAGTCTTCTCTATGATCCTGCTAGGGGTCATCCGGTTTTACTAATTGTACCTTTAAACAATTAGTTTTAAAATATTAAATTATGAATGAAAAAATATTAAGAAGGAAAGTAGAATTAAAAGATTTCTACAAAGTTTATTTAAAGACCTTAAATGGTCATATGAATCTAACTAATAGAGAACTAGATGTACTTACAGAGTTATGTAAACTACAATCTAAATATACTAAAGAAGGTTATGCAGATAATAAACTATCTAAGATGATATTTAGTTCATTATCAAGAGAAGAGATTAGAACCACATTAGGTATTTCTTCTTTCAATTTGAATAACATTATGAAATCTCTTAGAGATAAAAACTACGTAACTAAGATAGATAATATTCAAATTGTACATCCTAGAGTATATGTACCTGATACTGATAGTACATATATAGTTAGTTTCAAAATAGAATTATAAATATGATTATAGATACAATTGGAACCTCTTATGATTCCATGGAAGAGTTGATAGAACGTCAACATATTATTGAAGATAGAATAGAACAATATATAGAAGAGAAAGGTATTGCTAATAAGTATGAGAGTACAGTAACAGTATCAAAAGATAATAGATTTTACTTAAGCATTAACTTAATACAAGAATAATATGGCTCTTACTACTCAGCAAATGATCTCTTTAGGTTTTAAACCTAGTAAAAGATCATCTATGTATGATAAAAAATATGATACCCTGATATATCCAATTAATGAAACAGATTTTCTTTATATAGGATATAATGAATATACTAAAAGAATTAATAATAAGATTCTTTGGAAATCTTTTAAACAAGTTGATTCAGGAGAAAGAATTACTTATCCTGTTACACATTTAGGAGATACTGGTTTTAGTGAGTTAAAAGACTTTCTAGTTAAATGTAAAAGAGATATTTATGAATATGTAACTGATGGTCAACCTATTGAAGATATTAATGTAGAAGAAACCACTAAGAGAAATACATCTAGAGTAATGGAAGTATCTACTGATATTAATACTATAGATAAAATAGATGAATAATATTATAAAGATAATCGCTGGTAGATTAGGTATAGATGAAGAGATTGTAGAAAAAGCTGTTAGAACAGAGTTTAAGTTTGTAGCTGAAACTATGCAAGCAGGTGAATTTCAATCTGTTCATCTACACTACTGGGGAAAGTTTGCCGTTAAACCTAATGCTATTAAGAGATTAGATGATAAACAAAGAGTATGATTTCTCCAAATATAAAAATACAGACTACATAGAATTTTATTCAGTTAGTGATGTATATGACAAAGGAGATAATGATGAATACCACTTAGTTAAAAGAGCTGTTAAAACTAAAGAGAAAGTATGGAAATATGATATTGCATACGTCAGAGAAGTATTTAATAGTAAAGGTAATGTCAGAAGACAAAGAACTGAGATTGGTGTTAGAAATAGAGATCCTATTGTAGTATTAGGTAGGTATAGAGATATTGATCCTATTGTCTTTAATACTAATAATACAATTAACAAATCAGTAGGATTCAAATTTTATTAATATGAGTAAATACAAATATATGACAATAGGTCATTTAAGAGAAGTTATAGAAGAATTACCAGATGAAGCTGAATTAAAAATAGTTTACATGAATCCTATCAAAGAAGAAACAGCTTATACTAAAATTGGACCTTCTCTAATATATAATAAAGATAATAAATATACTGGTAACCCAGAAGATATGGGATTATTAATAAGATTATTCTTTGATAAATATTCAATGATTAAAAAGGATGAGTAAAATACTACATACAATAGATCCAGAATTTAACTTCTGGAAACTATATCCAGATTTAAAGAAAGTAGAAGAGTTTAAGAAATTACAGAAAGACTATACCAATTCATCAGATGTGATGTGGTTTATAGTATTAGCTTTTGATACTGGTTCTAAATTCTTTAATATGCCTGAGAAAGATAAAACAGAACTTCTTGGTAAAGATTATTTGAAAGATAAAGACTTTTATAAGAATAATAAGATAAAGATATCTGGTGCAATAACTAGATGGGAGTCTATATCAGATACTGCTTTTAGGCGTCATTATAGACAATGGGTAGAAACTATAGAGAAGAGAACTAACTTCCTTAGAAAGATGGATTATGATATAGATAATTATGATAAGTTAGATAAGATGGCTGCTAATACTTCAGCTCTACTTGCTACCTTTGATAAACTACAAGCTGCTATGGATAAACAAGAAGGACAAGGTACTACTAAGAGTAATGCTCAACCTTCATTAGCTGATAGTGAAGAAATATAATATATGGAATATACACATGAAGATATAGTTCGATTTAGAGATAGTTTAAATACACAAATTAGATTATTAAAGAATGAAATATATACAAAAGAAGCTGATTTAAAACTATTAAAGAATAGATTAGATGATGCTAATCTAGGGTTAGCAATGATTGAAACTTTTTGTTCTGAATATATAGAACAGCATTTACAAGCAATAATGAGTAAAGCAGGAAAAGTTGTAGACATTGAAGACTTTGGAAAGAATATAAACTATGATTAATAACGCATTATTTAAAACACAGATAGAGAGATTAAATCCTTTATCTATGGAATATAGATCTTTCTGGAAAGAAGAAAGACGAAGATGTATAGAGGGATACTGGGTTGGGGGTAAATATATGCCTGGTCCAGTTTACCAATATATAAACCATTGGAAGATTGAATTAAATAAAGGAAAGAACTCTAAACAGAAGGTTATTGACCATCCTTTCTTAAGAGATCTTGAATGGGAAAAAGGTAGATTATTTTTAGAAGCTAGAGGATTCTCTGGCTTTGAACATGATAACTACCATACATGTGACAGAGAATTAAAAGACTCTGCAATGTTCTATGATGAGTTTGAGAACAAAAGGATTATAAGTCCTACTGAATCAGATTATGAACTTATCAGAGAGAACAGTAGAAGGTTTAAAGAGATACAATATGTAGAAGCTAGAGAATATCTCCAGAAGATACATGAAGGTAATCTAGGTAGACCACTTATGGAAAACCAAGCTAGAAATGTAGTAGATATAGAATCTAGGGGTGGAGGTAAATCATTCTTTGGTTCTAACTTAATAGGTTGGAACTTTTTGCATGATGGAGTATTTTGGTATGATGACTTAAGAGCTAAACCAAAATCAGAAACACTTATTGGTGCTATTGATACTAAATACAGCTCTGGTTTAATTAAGAAAGTTATATTAGGTTTTGAGAACCTTACAGGTGGTGTAGAGATGGGTGATAGATATTATCCAGCACCAATGTTAAAGAAATACTCAGGTACTTGGCAATCAGGTAAAACTATTGTTGCTGAGTATGAAACTAAAGTAGGAGATACTTGGATTAAAAAAGGAAGTAAGTCTATGATTTATCATAGATCTTTTAAAGATAATCCATTAGCAGCCAATGGTACAAGGCCTGGTTTTACTGCTTTAGAAGAGATAGGATTTATGGGTAACTTAGAGGCAGCTCTAGGTGCTTTAAAAGAATGTACTGCAAATGGTGCTGAGAAATTTGGTACTATATGGATGTTTGGTACAGGTGGTGATATGGAAGGTGGTACAACAGAAGCTGTTAAAAAAGTATTCTATGACCCTGAAGCATATGACTGTTTAGTTTTTGATGATGAATTTGAGAATAAAGGAAAAATTGGTTATTTTGTACCTGCGTGGAAGACACTCAATCAGTACAAAGATGAAGAGGGAATTACTAATGAACAAGCTGCTAAGGAATATCTAGTAAAAGAAAGAGAGAAATTAGCTAATGGTAAATCTAAACAGCCTTTATATTCAGAGTTACAGAATAGACCTGTTCTTCCATCAGAAGCATTCTTAGTACTTACAGGTAACTTATTTCCTGTAGCAGAACTAAAGGAGCATCTTGCTAGTTTAGAGTCAACAGAGAGAAAGAAATCACTTGGTACTCCAGGATGGATGTATAGAAGTTCATCAGATGGTAAAGCTTACTTTAAAGGTGAAGATTTAATACCTGCTACATATCCTACTAATAAATCAGTAGATCCTAAAGGAGCAGTAGTTGTGTGGGAAGAACCTACAGAGACTATTGGTTATGGACAATATATTGCAGGGATTGACCCTTATGATCAAGATAAAGCAGAGAACTCTGTTTCATATGGTTCTATCTTCATATACAAAAGATTTGTACACTCAGGACAAACATATAATTTACCAGTTGCAGAATATACTGGTAGACCTGATTTTGCTAATGACTTCTATGAACAATGTAGGAGATTATTAGAATGGTATCAATGTAGAGCATTATATGAAAATCAAAATACAGGATTAAAACAATATTTTCAAACAAGAAATTGTTTACATTTATTGCATACTCAACCTAATATTATTAAATCAATATCTCCTTCTAGTAAGGTAGAACGTGGTTATGGTATTCATATGAGTAAACAGATTAAAGATGATTTAGAAATTAAGATGAGAGATTGGCTTAAAGAAGAAATAGAGCCAGGTATTCTACAACTTACTAAGATATTATCAATTCCTTTATTAACAGAGTTGATAGCTTACAATGATGAAGGTAACTTTGATAGATTTATATCATTTGCCTTATGTATACTACAAGCTGTAGAGATGCATAATATAACAGTTGAAGAAGCACAAGAAGAATCATCAATGGATAAATTCTTTACAAAGAAACTATTTGTTTAGATTTCACAAAATAATTAATTACAAATGACGAATTCAGTTTTAATACCCAGTGATAATTTATCACCTAGACAGAAGATCGCTAGATCAAAGAAAAATAAAGACTGGGGAATACAGAATGTAGAAAATGTTATCAGAATGGCAGGAGTTACTAATACAGCTCTATTTGCTAAAGATAGAATTAACTATGATTTGTATAACAATATTATAGATAAGAAGGACTTTGCTTATGTTACTAATCCATATGGATTTGCAGATGAGTTTCCTGCCCGTTTAAATAACTATAATATTATAACTTCTAAGATTAAACTATTAGAAGGTGAAGAAATTAAAAGACCATTTAACTTTAGAGTAGCGGCTGTTAATTCAGAAGCTGTATCTCAAATACAAGAAAAGCGTAAAGAACTTTTATTACAGTATTTAGAATCAGAGTTAGTTGGTGATTTAATGCAACAAGGTGTAAATATTGAGAATCCTGAGCAAGCTATGACTCCTGAAGAAATTGAGAAGTATATGACTTACTCTGATGCTGATGTAAGAGAGTCAGTAGCTAATAAGATTGCTAAGTACTTGATACCTGAACAAAACCTATTATATAAATTTAATAAAGGATTTAAAGACTTATGTATATCAGCTAAAGAATACTATTATGTTGGTATAGAATCATCGTCTCCAATAGTTGAAGTAGTAAATCCATTAGATTTTAGATATGATAAAAATCCAGATTTAGATTATATACAAGACGGTCAATGGGCTGCACATACTAAGTACTGTACATGCTCTGAGGTTATTGATAGTTATTACGATGACTTAACACCAGGAGAAGTAGATCAAATAGAAACTAATAGTTTCAGATCTACTAATTTAGGATTAGATCCTTCTGATGGTAAAATCGATATTACTTATACAGCACCATCTAATCAGAATCAAAGTTCAATGGCTAATTATATTCCTGTAATTAGAGTTGAATGGAAATCTCTACGTAAGATTGGATTCTTATGTTATTATGATGATAACTTAGAAGAACAAGAAACTATTGTAGATGAAACATATAAGGTTCAAGAAGATAGAGGTGAAACAGTTAACTGGGTATGGATTAATGAAGTATGGGAAGGTACTAAAATAGGTGGAGACATCTATGTTAGGATTAGACCTAAATCTGTACAATACAGAAGTATCGATAATCCTTCACAATGTAAACTTGGATATGTTGGTACTGTATATAATGGAAGAAATTCAGAAGCTACATCATTAGTTGATCTAGTTAAACATCATCAGTATCTATATAACATTATAATGTATCGTATGGAGTTTGAGATAGCTAAAGCCAAAGGTAAAAAAATGGTAATGGATTTAGCTCAGATACCACGATCACAAGGTATTGATCTTGAGAAATGGATGTACTATTTTGATAGTATGGGTATTGCTTTTATTAATTCATTTGAAGAAGGTAAAGGTAAATTCCAAGGACAGACTTCCCAATTTAATCAATTTACAGCTGTTGATATGAGTTTATCTCAATCAGTAGGTCAGTATCTAATGATATTAAATAAGATAGAAGATCAATGTGATTCATTGATAGGTGTATCTAAACAACGTCAGGGAGCTATTAGTTCATCTGAAACAGTTGGTGGAGTAGAAAGGTCAGTAGTACAATCTTCTCATATTACAGAGCCTTTATTCTATGTACATAATGAAGTTAAGAAGCACGTACTTACTCAACTTATAGAATGTGCTAAAGTAGCATTACCAGAAGGTAAAAAGATAAATTATATTGGTGATGATATGACAAGAGTATTTTTAGAAATCAGTGATGATTTTAGAAATGCTGATTATGGTGTCTTTGTTACTAATACTTCTAAAGAAGTTAAAGTTCTAGAAGATCTTAAGATGATTGCTCAACAAGCAGTAGCTTCAGGTATTATATCACTTACAGAGTTAGTAGCTATATTTGATTCTGATTCAGTGGCAGATATTAAAAATACTGTTAAAAGAGCTGAAGCAAGAGCAGATGCACAAAGACAAGAAGAAGGACAACAAGCACAAGCTCTACAACAACAGATGTTGGAAGCTCAAGCTAAAATGCAATCTGATCTACAAGATCGTTTGGATAATCGTGAAGTTATTAAAGGTGATATTAATAAAGAGATCACATATATTAAAACCTTTGGTGGTGTTAATAATAGTGCTACTGAAGATACTGATAATAATGGTATTCCAGATATTGTAGAATATGATAAATTAGATCAAGCGGCAGCTGAACACTCAGATAAAATGGATCTTGAAAATAGAAAACTTCAAGTTGAGCGTGAGAAAATGAAAAATGATAAAGAAATAGCTGAAAAAAAGATAGCAGCAGATAAAATTAAAGCTAGGTCAAAACCTAAATCTTCATAAAAGCTATAGAAATATTAACAAATAAATAAAAAGAGTAATAAAATTTTTTATATTAAAAAATAAATAGTAATTTTGCACTATGTTAGAAACAATAAACGAAACAAGTAGTTTCCTAGATGGATTTGAAGAACAAGAATCTCAAATTATTAATGATGGAACTGATGATGGAATTGAAACTATCAATACTTTAGATGGTATAGAGACAGATGATACTTTTGTACCACCAGTAGAGGAAAAAGAAGAAGAGAAAGAAAATCAAGAAGAGTCAGAAGAGGAAGAATCAGATGATGAGATTCCAGCATTTTCTTATAAAGCTTTTCTATCACATTTAAGTGATGAAGGTTTAGTAACTTTTGAGGATAAAGAAGATATTCCAGATAATGTTGATGTAGTATATGAATCAGTTAAGAAAACAATTGAAACAGGTATTAATCAATACAAAGAATCAATTCCTGAACAAGGAAGACAATTCTTAGATTATCTAGAGAAAGGTGGTGATATTAATAAATATCTTGAAACTCTTCAGAAACCACTAGATTTAAATACATTAGATTTAGATTCTGAAGCAGATCAAGAAAGAGTATTAACTGAGTATCTAAAACTTCAAAATTATACTGCTGAAGAAATTAAAGAAACCGTAACTGATTATAAAGATGGTTTGATACTTGATAAACAATCTAAGATTGCTGCTAAGCAATTAGAAAAAGCTTTTGAGAAACAAACTGAGATTCTATTAAAGAATCAAGAGCTTCAAGCAGAAGCACAAAAAGAACAGTATAATCAATATATTCATACAGTTAGTAATACAATTGATAGTTCAGAAAGTCTAGCAGGATTAGATGTTACTAAAGCAGAGAAAGATGCTTTTAGGAAATATCTATTAGTAAGAGGCAAAGATGGTTTAACAGATTATGAAAGAGAATATCAAGCAGATCCAGTTAAAATACAATTAGAGTTAGCTTATCTTAAGTATAAAAAATATGATTTTAGTTCAGCTAAAAAAGCAGGAGCTACAGCATTAACTAAAAAACTGAATTGGACATTAAAGAATAATGAAACAACTGTTAAAGGTGGTAAAAGTTCAAGTGATCCAAAAGAAGAGAGTAATTTTGATGCATTTAAATCATTTATTCCAAAACGTAAATAAACAAATAAATAAATTAAAAATTAAATAATAAATAATGAACGTAAACAATTTACAACTTTATCAAGGTAAAAAGTTTGCAGGACTTACAGATACCAATAACTTGGCTACTGCATTCCTAACTGAACCAGAAATGGTTAATAACACACTATCATTTGTGTTTGGTTGGAAATACAAGAACCCATTGTCTTTGTTTACTGGTGGTCTTGGTAGAACTAGAATACTTAACAACAGAGAATATGGTTGGAGACTTATTGGTGATTTAGAAAGACCAATTAAAGTATTAAGGAATCTAGGTGATGGTGGATCTACTCCAGGTTTGTATAATCAAACTTTTAGAGTAGTACTAGCAGAAAAAGAATTTGTTTCCGGTGAGGTGCTTATTCCAGATGACAGAGAGTATCCTGTTATCGTAGAGGGAGATGCAATTCAAGATGGAGAAGGATTTATTTACACCTTAAGGCTTCTTAATCCAGATTCAGCTGCTTTTATTCCACCTGCTCTAATTGCGGCTGGTAAAGAGTTCTCGAAAGATTACTCAGCATTTGAAGAAGGATCTAGCAGATCAGGTATTACTACTTATGGTAGTCCATTTGAAATGAGGAATCATTTGACTACTCAACGTAAAACACGTGAGATCACTGGTTCAGCTCAAACAGATGTTATGGCTATTGTAATGAAAGATCCTGCTTCAGGTAAATCTTCTTTCTTATGGGCTGATGTTCAGGAATGGACTTTCCTTGCACAATGGTATCGTGAATTGGATAGATCACAATTGTACTCAGTGTATAATGCTAATCCAAATGGTTCAGTAAGTCTAAAAGGAGAAACTGGTCGTCCAGTTTATATTGGTGCAGGTTTGCGTCAGCAAATTTCACCTTCTAACAAAAGGTACTATACTCAATTGACAGAGAATGTTATTCGTGAATTTATGATCGATTTAACATATAATGTTAAAGGTGATGGTGATGCTAAATTCATCGCTATGGCTGGTTGGGGTTTCATGGATGCTTTTGATAGAGCAATGAAAGAATCAATTAAAGGATGGACATTGGTAGATTCAACATTTATTACTGGTTCAGGACAAAACCTTACATTAGGCGGTCAGTTCTTAACTTATAAAGGTATTAATGGAATTGAAATGACAGTAGTACATCAACCTTTGTATGATGATCCAATTCATAATCGTAAATTAAATCCACTTACTGGTCGTCCAGTAGAATCATATAGAGCAACCTTTATTGATTATGGAATGTATAACGGTGAATCTAACATCATGAAAGTTGCTAAGAAAGATCGTGAAGCTGTAATGTGGTACACTGGTGGTTCAACATCACCTGCTGGTCACTCAACTTCAGCATCAAGATTGGGATCTAGTACATTTGATGGATATGCAGTACATGCTTTGGCTGAAACTGGTATCATGCTTCAAAATCCAATGAGCTGCGGAGAATTGATCCTTGCGGCGTAATTAAATAATTTAGTGAGGGTAGCAATTAAGCTACCCTTATTTCAAAAAATTTTATGAGTAAAATAGTAAAGATTAAACTAATAGAGAAAACAGGTACTAACGCATTTAATGGTTTCGTTAGATATAAAAATACTAAAGATTATATTACTTCTTATTATGATGAAAGAGGAGTTCTATATACAGGTCTTAGTGAAGAAGATGAAGTTAGACTAGGTAAAAAATTACAAGTTGATTTAAGTAATACATCACAATACTGGCATGAATTTGCTATTGTTATGTCAGATAAAGAGCAAGAGCTTGATATCTCAACTGCAAAACAAGAACTTCAATATCTGTTTTTAATAGGTGGTCATAAAAGGATAGCAAGGTCTATTACAGATTCTGATTTTGGTATTAAAGACTACTACATTATTGATGAAAATAAAGAAGCAGAAGTTGCAAATAGTAAAGCATCAGTTAAAATTGAAGCGTATACACTATATGGATCTCTATCTGCTGAAAATAAAAAAGATATTTTAAAACTTTACCCAGGATTTACTAATCTTGATAGTGTTTCACCTTCTGTAATAGAAGCTAAACTATATGAACAATTAGAAAAAGATCCTGCTAAGTTTGTAGCACAAGCTAAAGATAAAAAACGTGATAGTAAAATTCTATTAAAAGAATTGGTACAAGCAACTATCCTTAGAAAAAATAAGAGTTCATATTACTATGGAGATGACTTCATAGGTCATGATGAGGAATCAGCATTGACTTATATTGATGACCCATCAAGACAAAGTCTCAAAGTAGATTTAATGGCTCAATTAAATAGTTCTGATAAGAAAAAAGGTAAATAATGACAGCAAGGGATTTTCATAATAACTTTGATATAGAAGTTGATAAAACTAAAGACTTTGAATTTCCTTATATATTAGCTGAACAAAAAGACTATTGGTTAAATAAAGCTCAAGATCAATTTATTGAAGATAGAGCTTATCCAAATGATAAGAGACAACTTGGTTTTGAACAAGACCAACAAAGAATAGATGATTTAAGCTGGATAGTTAAAACTGCTAGCTTAAGTCCTACTCCTACAGCTACTGGATATACTTTAGCTTTACCAGCAGATTATCTACATTTAGTAAGACATTCATGTACTACAACAGGTGGAGATACTTGTGGAACTCATATTGTTGGTGGTATACAAACTACACATGAGTTTATTAATCAAATGTTGAAAGATCCTTTTTGGACACCTTCAGCTGATGAGCCACTATACTATATACAAGGTAAAAATATTGTATATGAAACTAAAGGAAACTATACATTATCAAATGTAACAATTACTTATATTAAAGTACCTGTTAGTATTAGATTAGGAACAGAATATATAATACCAACTACAGATGTAGATTGTGAATTAAGTTCTCATGTTCATAGTGATATACTAAATATGGCAGTTTCAATGGTACTTGAAAACTTTGAGTCTCCAAGGTATCAGACAAATTTAAATGAATTAAATAAAAATTAAATAAATAAAATAAAATAATGGTAACAAACAGAGTTTATAAAGTCTTAGTAACCACTGGTGGTGCAGCCGCTGCAACAGTTGCAGCTTTAACAGCAGGTCAATGGATTATAGTTAAGAAAGACGGAACTCCTTATGCTCCTGCAGATACTATTGCCGCTGGTGATAAATTTCGTATTGTAGTAGGTGCCCCTGATGGAACAAGAGTCTTTTCTGATTTAATCTCATTGAAGGATGTTAGAAGCTATGAAAAGCAAGTTTATGCAGCGAGAGTTGAACAAGTAGTAACAGTAACTTTAGCCGCTCCTGTTGTAGGAATTGAGTACACAGTTTCTGTAATTGATAAATCTGATAAAGAAATTCTTCAGGCTCGTCAAAACAAACGTACTTATTCTGTAATAGCAGTAACCGGTGAAACAGCAACTACTTTAGGAGATAAATTTAGGACACAGATTAATGCTGATCCTGCTTCAACTGTAACTGCAACTGGTACAACTACTTTGATTTTGACAGCAAAATCAGTAGCTGGTACAGCCAATTATATTGGTGAGTATCCTGCTCAATACTTCTTTGATGTATTTTCAACATCTCTTGATAATACAGTTTATCCAATTGCTTTTCCAGCAGCTTCAGGTACAATAGTTTATACTACTGCTCCAGGATTTGGAAATGGTAATTTCTCACAAGTACGTACATTAGAACAACGTGGTCAAGGTTATGTTGGTAAAACTAACTGGACTTCATTCCCAGCACCATCAGGTCAATATTTGTCTGTAGCTGGTACAAATTACGATACTTATGTAATTGAAGAAGATCATATTCATGATACTAATTCAGTAGTAGAGGGAGAAAAAGCAGCTCCAAGGACAACTTATATTGCAATTACTGCAGGTGCAGGCACAGCTTTTGAAGCTATCCTTACTCCATATATTGCATCTGAGCCAGCTGAAGCACTTACAGTAGAAGGATAATTAAATAATTAATCTTTAATTAAAGGGAGTGATTAATAGTCAATAGATTATTGATTACTCCTTTTTTAGTTTAAATAAATGGCAAAAAAATATAATGTAATTGAAGTAGTAGAAGCATCAGCAGTATCGGGTAATACAATATTTCCTAAAGATACAGTTATAACCTTTTATAATGATACTTCCAAAATTAAAATAGCTGATGGTAAAACTCCCTTTAATAGTCTACCAGCAATTGGTGGTGGTAGTGGAGGTATTACTCCAGAGATACAAGCAGCATTGGATTTAAAAGCTCCATTAGCTAATCCAGCATTTACTGGTACAGTTACTGGTATTACTGCTGCTATGGTTGGACTAGGATCTGTTAATAATACATCTGATGCAGCTAAACCAGTTAGTACAGCACAAGCCACCGCAATAGGCTTAAAAGCAAACTCTGCTTCACCAACCTTTACAGGAACTGTAGTATTACCTGCAACAACTTCTATTGGTACAATAACTAATACAGAATTAAGTTATGTTGATGGTGTTACTAGTTCTATACAAACTCAGTTAAATGGTAAGAGTGATATTAACATAGTTATTAATACTCCGGTAGCTAATTATACATTAGTATTAGCTGATAATACGAAATTAATAAATATGAATGTTGCTGGTGCTAATACTTTAACAATACCACTTAATGCAACAGTAGCTTTTCCAATAGGAGCTAATATAATGGTTAGCCAATTAGGTGCTGGTCAAGTAACAATAACTCCAATTGGAGGAGTAACACTAAATTCAGCTGGAGGTAAATTAAAAACTAATGTACAATTTTCAACTGCTACTTTAATTAAAACAGGAACTGATGTTTGGTTAGTATCGGGTGATTTAGCAGTCTAAGATAATGATAAGGGGATTATATGGTAGTATAGCAAGTAGTGGGAGCTCAACAGCTCCTTCTCCTATGTTTAACATATTTGGCTATGCTATGGAAAATGGAACTACTACTGGTGGAGCAGATCATCCAGATACTCAGGAGTATACAGCAACTAATTTTGCAGATTTTAAAGCTGCTTGTGAAGCTGCAGAAACATTTCATATTATTATAAAATATGATCCGGTAGGAGGTATTGCTTATGGTAATGGTGCAGAATACATCAATATTAAATCTAACAAGACTATATTAGGTGTAACTGGTTCAGTGCTGGAAGGTGCTGCTTTGATGGTGTATGGCTACAGTAATGTAATCATTCGTAATATGACCATTGGTAAGATACAGGGGTTATCCAATATCATAATTAAAGAAGATGCTCATCATGTATGGGTAGATCATTGCAACTTATATTCAGATTTGGATAGTGGGTATGATTTCTATGATGGACTATTAGATATTGGGAATAGAGCAAGCTATGTAACCTGTTCATGGAATAGGATGCACCACAACCCAATCCCAAATCTTATAGGATTTAGTGCAGTTATTGATGACAGTGCTAATCTGAAAACTACTTTGTATGGTAATTGGTATCACGATACATGGGAACGTGGCCCATCTACTTTATGGGGAGAAGTTCATTTATTTAATAACTTTATGCAGGATATTCAAGCACCTAGTGGCGGTTATGCAATAGCTTGTCATTGTGGGTGTAGAATGCGATTAGAAAATAATTCTATGGAAAATGTATTTAATCCATATAGAGATAACTTTGATCCTACTCCTGAAGCTCCTATTCCAGGAGAAAACTCAGGATGGAGTTCAACTAAATTAGTTAGTTGTGGTGATATTTTTATGGCAGGTAATACTAATTCTTTATATCGTCCTCCTTACACATATTCTTCTTATATATTACCAGTAGACAGTGTTAAGTCAATAGTTACGACAAATGCTGGAGCTACACTCAACATAACGTAAAATATATTTGGAAATATAATTAATTATTAGTAACTTTGTAAATAACAATAAAAATAATGGCATTACAAACAAAAGTCTCTTTTGTAGATATAGATAAAACTGGTGGTATTATCAGAGTTAAAGATACTACAGGAATTTATTCAGTATCAAATCCCACTGGATATGGTTTTCCTAATACTGCTGTAGGAGATATAAATAAAATTATATTTTCAATAAGTCAATATAGTACTACTGATATATTTAAACAAACTTATGTTAGAGTAGCAGATATACTACATCCAGAATACTTTATTACTCCTACAATTAATCAAATTACTTCTGGTACTGAAATAGAAATTACTTCTATTAGTCTAGGACAAACAACTATATTTATTCCATTTGAAGATGGAGTATTTGATCTTAATATGTATAGTGTACTTACTACTGCTAAAACAGGAGTAATAGCTGCTACTGGTAATCCTTTTATTACAGGTACTGGATTAGCTACTTATCTACAATACGATAGTGTATTAGTTAATGAGAAGACTTATGATATAGATAAAACTAAAGATACTAATGGTGGTACTATTTTATACTTAGTAGAAGAATTACAAGATACTACTAATTTATTTTATCCATCTTATAAAGCTAATGTTAAATTTATAACTGATGTATCTACTACAACTTGTTTATATAATAAAGTAGGTAAATTAGCTACTAGTTGTGATTGTGATAATAATGATGTAGTAAATACTTTATTCGAAATAGAGTTACTTAAATGGGCTTCTCAGTATGCATTTGATAATGGAGACTTTGTAAAGGCTAATGAACTAATCGTAAGTGCTCAGAGAGCATGTAACTATAATTGTGGATGCTAAATGGCTAATACTCTAACTCTAGATGAATTCAATAATTTAAAGATTAAGTCTGATAAAATAGTTTATGATAAAATCTTACAATACTATACAGCTAGAATATCTGGTATGGATAGTTGTAAGTTAAAAGTCAAAGAACTATTATTATATGCTAAGACTTTAAGTTCTTGGGAACAAGATAAATTTAATAGCTTACAATATACTAATTATTTAAATAGTAATGCTATACAAGCAATTTTTAAACAAGTTAATAAACTATCATAATGTGTGTAAAATGTAATATAGATAATTGTAGTTGTGACTATAATGCGGAGATTAATTTAACTAGGCAATATATAGTTTCAATGCCGGGTGAAGAAGGACCAGCAGGTCCAGCAGGAGAAGTTCCTACACCTATTTTCAGCGACGATTTGTTCGACGCATAGTTATAATTTTAAATAAAATAATAATGTTTAACAAATGTAATAAATGTGGAAGTTGTAACTGTACTTGTGGAAGCTTAATAGCTCCTAATATAGTTAATAACTTATCTACTTCAATAACTAATTCAGTTCCAGGTCCTCAAGGAGAACAAGGTGATTCTTTTGTACCTGAAGAATCTGATGATATATTTACAATATAAGAATGGCAGAAATAAAGCAATTTATTAGAACAGTTAAAAATAATGGAGATATAGTATTATCTAATGTACTGGATTCTATTACTGGTGAGTTAATAGAACTTATAAAAGTTCCCAATCCAGTAGGAATTACTTTAGATGGATATATCTACAGACAGATGATAACTGTAGAACATGGCACTGAAGTATTTAAAAGAATATTTGATTTAGATATTAATGTAAAATGGTTTGGTGTTAAAGGAGATGGTATTACTGATGATACAGATGCTATTCAAAAAGCCATTGATACTATTAATAATAAAACCTTAGTATTTCCACAAGGAACTTATAATATATCTAAAACTTTAAATATAACAAGTAATAAACAAATTAAATTTCAAGGTCAAGGAAGATTATCTCGTAGAGGATCTACTTTTGGTAAAGCTGATGGTTTAGTTAAAATTAATTGGGTTGGGGAAGATATAGTATATACAACAGCTATACAATGTCCAGCAGGACAAGCTGATTCTACATTTCATAATATTTATCTTAATAATGCCACTTTAAGAACTGATATAGATGGTATTACTATCGATCAATTTGTATGTGGTAGAATGGAAAATGTATCTGTTACTTCATTTAGAAATAATATAGTAATAACAGGCGCTTTTTATTATGCTGTATTTGAATCATGTATGTTCTCAAGAGCAGCAAGTAATGGATTTTTATGTGTAGGGGAAACTTTAGCAAATGGAGCATTATTTAATGCTTGTCAATTCTCTCTAAATATAGGAATAGGATTCAATGCAGGATCATTAGGAGAAGTTATCAATTTTAGAAATTGCTACTTTGAATTAAATGGATCTTATATGATGTATATTGGTAGATGTAAAGTCTTAAATATAACAGGAGGATATTTAGAATTTAATTGTAAAGATTTAGCAGGTACTAAAGCCTTTATTAGATTTAGAAATCTAGGTAATTCTGGGGATATTCCTCAAAATTGTATTCTCAATCTTAAAGAGAATTTTATATATACTACAGAACAAGTACATATTATAGAAGCTATACCTTCAGTAGATGCTGGTTTAGTTATAAATATATCTGGTAATACATTTGTAGAAAATCAAATTACCTCTAGTTATGATCCTACAGGAGTAAATAATACATATGTTGTATATAATGCTTTTACTCCAGCAATGATACATATTAATTTTGATGGTAATTTCTTTACTCCAAATACAGTTAATCCTCTAGCTAAAATAGTGTCAATGAATAGACCTATAAATACTTTAGGTAGTTATTCTGCTAAAAATGATATTATAGTAGCAAGGACAAACCCATATTTAAATAATAGAACTTATACAAACTCAGGTGCTGCTGCTCAAAATAGAGGGATTAAAGAGAATAACATATCTGTTATTCCTATCGATGTAACACATGATCCAGCAACTGGTAATAGTACTTCAATACTATCTATAAATTCTCCTACAATATCTACTGCTGAAGGAGGAGTATCTATTGGTAGAAATACTAATACAAGTGGATTATATAAAACAACATTATATAAAGCAGATAATACTGCTGTTGCTACAATAACATTTGATCATAAAACTGGTAATATAATATCTATAGGTGATGTAAATGCTGCTACATTAAATACAACAGGATTTACACTAAATGGTAATACTAAAATATTAAGTGGTACAGGTGATCCAGAAAGCGTTGTAACAGCTACTCCCGGATCATTGTGGTTGAGGACAGATGATGCCACATCCGGTAATGGCTTATATATTAAAAGAGCTTTCATTGGTAATACAGGTTGGGAGAAAATATGGGGTGCTTACATATCTATTACAGATAGCAACACGAATGTTCCTGGAACAACTTTAAGTGCAGGAGCGAAATCAGTGCCTTTTATAGCCGGTGTAGGTGCAACTAACTTCCCTGCTGCTTCTGGTGGTGGTGTTTATTATAGATCAAATGCAGAAGCGACAACAGGAGGTTCATTTAAATTATTTATGTCTGCCGCTGCTGGGGATGTGAGTAAAAGGAGTTTGTGGTTACAAGTACAAGATGCTTCTGGTGTTTGGCAAAGTTACGATAGGGTCGCTATGATTGTAAGTGGGACAACCGCACAAAGACCAACATACGGAGCATCAGACATAGGGAGACAGTATGCTGATACCACACTTCAAAAACCAATTTGGTGGTGGGGTGCTGCTTGGAAAGACGCAACAGGAACAACAGTTTAAATAAATAAGAAATGGCAGAATATATAAGAGTAGGTGATACTCTAACAAATATAATTAATAGTAAGACAAAAGAAGTTTCTACTTATACTAAAGTTACATTACAACCTGATAATGTTACTCCTATAGATGATGCATTTATTGGATTAACTACTCCTATATATAGAAAATTAGGAATAGAATATTTTAAATTAAATTATTCTGATACTATTGATGTACGATTATTTGGTGCAGTTGGAGATAACATTGCAGATGATACTGCTGCATTACAAAGAGCTTCTGATGTCGCTTATTTATTAGGTAGTAATCCCAATTCAAGGGTGTCAACTTTACTATTCCCTACTGGTTATATCTTTAGAATAACAGATACGCTTAATATTAAAGATAACATTAATGTTGAAATGAAGGGTCAGTTGTTCTATGCTGGGACTCAGGATAGAACTGCATTATCGTATGGAACTCCTGATGTGGCAAGCAGGAATAACGTTTTGAAACTCAATATAAGAGCTACAAGAACTTTAACATCATGGGATAATACAGCATATGAAGGCATAAGACTTACAAACCTAGATACTTGTGATGTCTATATTGAGAAAATAGATGGGTTTTACAAAGGGCTTGTTTGTATGGGGGATAAGGCTGGATTTGCCTATAACAAGGTATATTTACAGTTTATCAACTCAAATAAGTATGGAGTATATCAAGATACTATAAGTGACGGTGAAAATATAGGATGGTGTAATGAGAATAAATTCTACGGAGGAAGATTTACCACTACTACAGGGTATTTACCTGGACAGACTCGGGTTGGCGTAAGGATGTATGGAGATGATAATATCTACTATAGCCCCTCGTTTGAACTAAGTTGGCAAACATCTGCTCCTGGATTCTCTCAGGCCGTTGTGATGGATAGGGCCTTTGACTCTAAGATATTAAACTGTAGAAATGAAGGTAATTCATCCATGGTTAATACGAGTCCGCCGGGTCCTGCATTTATTATAAATAATGACTCAAGAAATAACGTTATTGAAGTAGCTTATACTTTTGACAGGCAAAGAGCAAGAGAGGCTAATGCTTTACAAGATAATAGTGAGACTAAACAGAATAGATATATAAGCTCCCAGAATCTATATGCAGAAGCTCAATTTGGTAGAACCATTTACGATTCTGGTAATTTAGGTGAGAAATCTGTTAGGTATGCTAACAATCAAATCACTTGTAGTGGGATGTTATTTGCTGATTTTACTACAGGAGTTGCAGCACCTATCAGTCCTATTGTCGGTGATGTAGATGCTGTACTTCTAAATAAAGGCAATGGTCAATATGTTGAACTTAAAAGAAATGCTTTTGCTGTCAGACTAACTACTGATACAGGACATAAATTTGCTGTCATAAGAAGTGGATTATCAGGAAGTGCTGGACAAATCGGAGTCAAGTTTTTTGATGATTTTGGAGAAGAGATAACTTCAAGTACAACTAGTATGTTAGATACTTCTGTAGAATATAATCAAGGTGTTCAAACGTTTGCCTATTCAACAAATTATGGCGGTTGTTATTTAACAGGCACTCCTACCCCTAGTATAGTTCCGGTTTACTTCTCTGTTAAACCAGAGGTTAAGAGTATTTTGTTATTGATAGGAAGTCCATCTGGTTTTACCAGATTAAAATCGTTTCAGGTACTTTCATTAGAGAACGAAGCTAAAAGTAGCAGTGCGTATTCTAATAAGATATATTCTGACGGTCTAAAAAGAGTATCAACATTACCCCCAACATCTGGAACATATGATGTGGGTCAGTTATTGTTTTCTAGACTGCCATCATCAGGAGATGATTTAATCTATAACTGTTCTAGGGCGGGTACTGCGCATGCAATAGCTGTAACAGGAAATGTTACTACTGGAAGCAGAATCATAACAGGTATGTCAAGTGTTGTTGACTTAAATGTTGGTGATTACGTCCTTGTCGCAACGGCTGTAGGTGTTCAATATTTCATAGAACGTATCTATCCTTTGACAAATACTATTTGGCTAAACTCATCAACAGGATTAGTAACTGGTACTGCTTTAGCAATAACCAATGATCCGCCTGTATTTGTAAGTGGGGCTAAAGTTGGGTTTAATTTTGCTGGTACAGCCGCAGATCCTAACGGAGTTATAACAGCATTACAGGGATCTACATACCAAAGAAAAGTTAGTACAGGTTCTTCATCATTCTGGTTTAAGGCTACTAATGCAGATAATACCGGCTGGATTCCTATCATTACATCTGATTACAATCCAATGAAGTTTGTTCCTATAGAGTTTGGTCCTCCAACTGTTACATTAGCATATCTGAATACTAATTATCCAGTAGCATCTTATCCAATAGGTACAGTCATATCTTTTAGAGCGTTACTTGAAGAATACCGGAGAGAGGCTACAGCAGTTTGGTCTAAGAAAACATTTACATTAGCAGTTTAAAAATTATAAAAATGGCAGAAGATTTAATATCAATAGGAAGACTTCAAAAGTTACATCCTAAGTTAAGAGATAAAGCAATAGCAGCTTATAGAGAAGCAGTAAAAGTAACGCCTATTGGTGTTCACCCATTTATTACTGAAACATTAAGATCATTTGAAAGATCAGATGCTTTATATGCTCAAGGTAGAACCAAACCTGGATCAATAGTAACTAATGCTAAAGGCGGATCTTCATATCATAATTATGCAATGGCAATTGATTTTGCTAATCAAATTAATGGTAAAATAGATTGGAAAGTAGATAAGAATTGGTTAAAGGTAGTAGAAGTATTTAAGAAATATGGATTTAAATGGGGTGGAGATTTTAATAGTATAAAAGATTATCCTCATTTTGAAATGAGTTTTGGATATACAGTTAAACAATTATTAGCATTATATAATGCAGGTAAAGTAGATAAAGATGGTTATGTCTTAATATAACAAATATTTTTAAACCCAAAAAATATAATTATGAATGCTAGAAAATGTAGAAGAGAAAGTAACTGCTTTAACGAAGTTAGCTGATCTCGTAGGTAAACAAACATTAGTAATGTGGTGTATAGTGACTACTTTTACTACCGGATATTTATTTATAGATGGTAGAAATACTGAAAGAGAGTTAAATAAAGCAATGATTTCTGAAATAAAAGCCTCTCAAGATAAATTAGTAGAAAAGATGGAAGAAACTCAAAATAGGGTTAATAATCAGTTACCTAGATTAGATACATTAATAAATAATGCAAGTCAAACTATTAAAGATATTAAAAAGGACAAAAAATAATGAAATATGCATGTATATTAATATTTATGACCATAGTTTTATCAGGAACAACTCTCAGTAATAAAGCTGAGGGTATTCCTGAAAGAAAAATTCATGTAGTTGTAACAGAAGACTCAATAAATATAGATCCTATAGCTGATCGTGTAGAAAAACTGGATAGTATATTTTCAGAATTAAAAAGTAAAAATAATGATAAAGCTAAGTAAGTTTATACCAATATTATTAATAGCTACAACTCTATCGAGTTGTGGTGTATTTAATAAGGTTTTTAAGAGTTCTAACAAGTATAAAGAACAATCTGAGTCAACTACTCATAAAGAAGAAAAGGTTGTCTCTAGTGACAGCTCTGTAACTACTATTAAAGAGAAAGCAGATAGTACTATATATACAAAACCCAAAAAAGATAAATCTAGTATTCCTGTTAAAAATCTTAGTGATATTAAAAATTTAACTTTAATTAATAATGACTTTGTTAATATTAGACAAACTTATGATAGTTTAAGAGGTTCTTTAAAAACTGAAGTAGAAGTTAAATCTCAAGGTATTAATTTTAAATTAGATAAAGAAACCACTATTAAAAATAATATTAAAACAACAAAAGATTCTAAACAAGATTCAACTGGTAAGAAAGCTATTGTAGCTAAGAACTCTGTCAAACAGAAAGAACCAGTTAATATACTATGGTATATACTATCTGCTACTGGAGTACTAGGAGTATTTTACTATATTAGTAAAAAATATTTTAAAAGAGCTATATAAATTTGTATTATTGAAAAATAATATGTATTTTTGTATAAATTATATAACAAATGACAATTCAAGAATTAACATATAATATAAGGAATTTAATAAAAATAGCTCGTCCTGATGATCTTAATATAAGTGATCGTCAAATACAGTTTATGATTAATTATATTCGAGAAAAGTTAATTGTACAACAATTACAAAAAGGTAGATCTATTAGTTCTAATATTAAACAAGATTTAGGACAAGTAGAAGTACAAGCAGTAGATACTGCTGCTCCTGGAACTATAGTTGTTGGTAATAATATATTTAGAACAGTAAAAACTATTCCTCAACCTATTGAATTAGATCAAATGGATCTATTTACTTATATAGGTGGATTAGATAAACAATCAGGATACCCATATAAAACTAAAGCAAATGTTAGATGGAATCAATATAATAAGTATGCATCTAAAGAACCCTTGGCTTACTATAGCAATGGTTATGTTTTTATTACAGGCTGTAATAACCCACTACTTAAGTATATTAATATAGAAGGTGTATTTAGTAATCCTAAAGAAGCTACTATATTTACTAAAGTAGATGGATCATCTTGTTATAATCCAGATGTGGATAAATATCCAATATCAGGTAAAATGATTTCTGATCTTAATACTTTAATAAAAAGTAAAGAACTAGATCTATTTTTACAAATTGCAGAGAAAAATACTAATGATGCTTCATCAGAACAATAACTATGTCAGACTTAAGAGGTAAAAATATTATACAAAACGTTTTAACATTAAAACACATTTATGAATATTATATTAAAGATGTATCAGAAACATCTAAATATAATATAGATTATAAAACATTCAGAACTATATGTGAAGAATTTAATAAAGAATTATCTAATCAAGTATTGGATGGTTTATTCTTAGATATGCCATATAGATTAGGAACTATTAGAATCAAAAAAAGAAAAGTAGATTTAAGAAATCTAAAACCAGATTTTGGTTTATTTAATAAATCAGAAGAACAATACAAAAATAAACATCTTAACGAGCATTCAAATAATTATTATGTAAGATACTATTGGAATAAAAGAGTTGCTACTATTATTAAAAATAAAGCTGCTTATTCCTTCATTCCTACTAGAGATAATAAAAGAAATCTAGCTAAGTTAATTAAAGAAAATGGAATTAATCAAGTAAATAAATACTTTGAATAAATGTTAAACGGAAAACAAATTAGTTGTAAGACTATTATTGCTAAAGTCTATAGAGATCTTCAATTAAAAGAAGAAGAAGCATTTACTGATTTTATAGAATGGATGAGCGAGGCTTTAGATTTTATACACGTTTATCCTCAATATATTCATAAATCAGCTTGTATATGTATTAAGAACTATAAAGGAGAACTTCCTTGTGATTATATAGGTCTAGATGCTGTTGAATATAATGGTTTTAATATGCTCTATTCGAGTAATTTATATGGACCAAAGGATAGAACACCATCAGGAAGATACTATACTCCTTACTCTTATAATCAAGAGAAAATAAACAATGTATTACTTGTCAAAGGTAATATGTTAGGACCAGATGCTGAATTCTGGATAGAAGGATCATGGTTTAGAACTTCTTTTAAAGAAGGTACTCTAAATATTAGATATACCGCTTATCCATCAGATGAAGATGGTTATCCTTTAGTACCAGATCATCAGTCATTTAAAGAAGCTTTATATTGGTATATAACTTATAAATACTTATATGCTAAAGCTCTTAATAAAGAAATAGATCCTAGATTTTATGATGATGCTTATGTTAAATGGCAATACTATTGTAACCAAGCTGGAGCAGAAGCTATGATGCCTGATCTACAAACACTTGAAGCATTAAAGAGAAGTTTTCATAGACTTAAACCAGATATGTTTCAATTTACTAAATTTTATAACGATTTAAATAATGTCTAATAAAACTGTAAATACATTTGAGAATGGACTTGTTAGAGTAGATAATCCTACTAAACAACCTAAAAACTCATATTCTTTTGCTTTTAATACTATAATTAATAATATAGTAACTGATAGAACTTCTCGCACCAACGAGAAGTCTTTTAGTTTATACTATAAACCAAATGGAGAAACAAACACTACTATACTTGGCTATATATGGTTAGGTACAGAAGAGTATGTTCTTTTTATTAAAAACTTAGAAGAAGAAACAGCTTATAATAAGATCATTTATATTAATCCTCCTAAAAATATAACTACTGTATTATATGATTCTTTACTATTAAATTTTCAAGATAATTATGAGATTAAAGGTACTTATAGAATTAATTATAAGCAACAACGTATTATCTATTGGGTAGATGGATTAAATGATGATAGATTACTTAATATAGATATAGATTCTACAGGATTAGATATAGCATTATTATCTCTTGGAGATACAGCTCTTAGACCTATTATATCTCCTATTGTACAAAATAATGGAGGTAATATTACTAGTGGTCAATATTATATAGGAGTAAGTTATAATCTAGGAGACACATTTACTACATCTGTATTAACTATATCTAGACCTATGTCTATAGCTACAGAGAATTATTATGATTTTTTTGATGGTCGACCTATAGATTCTTACACTAATAAAGATTTTGGATTAGTAGATGGTGATGTTATACCAACTCCTACTAACAAATCTATACTAGTAGATTTTAGAGAATTTGGAATTAATAGTACATTAGATCCTAATTTTACTAGCTATAATTTATTAATTATAAAACCATTAATTGATGGTACTTATACTATTAAAATAGTAAAAAATATTCCTATTACAAGAGATACTTATATATATACAGGTAATGAAGGAGAGATAGATGATTCTATATCTCTAAATGAAGTTATAGTGGGTACTATTAAATATTATGCTTCAGAAGCTATTACTCAGAAAGATAATAGACTTATTAGAGGTAATGTTAAATTAGCAGCTTCTCAGATTAATTATCAAGCATTAGCTAATAATATTACAGTACAATATAATGTAGCTGATAATGTAGTATTTGAAGATGATACTATAATTAATGCTGCTGTAGATATAGATTTTGATACACCACATTCATTTGATGTTCCTTATGATGCTCCTAGAAAACATTCTATTAGTCCATCATATTTAGTTAATTTAGGAAATAACAATCTTATAGATGACAATAGATCATTTATGAGAGATGCTGTATATTCATTTGGAGTAGGGTTTGAATTAAAAGATGGTACAGAAACTGAAGTATTTCATATTCCAGGAAGATTACCCGATGTAATTCCAGGTTTAGGTACAAAACTAGGAGAGTATGGAAGAGTATATGTTCCTGGTGGTGGATGGGATACCGGTATATCTCCTGATGGTAACACTTGGTGGAGAGATCGAAATACTGCTACTGATACAGGATATTTATCTTATTGGAGAAGTAATGAAGTGTATCCTGATGGATTTGGTTATCCTATTAATGGAGAACAAGATTCTAATGGTAAATCTTATATAAGACATCATAAGATGCCTTCTGATATATTACATCCTTTATATACTACAATAGTTGGAGGTGATGAAAACGCTATTAATACAGCTACTGATTATCAATTAACTAAATGGTGTATTCAACTATCTTTTGAAAATATAGTTATACCTGCTGAATATGGAGATCTAATTAAAAAGATTAAAATATTTATGACTCCTAGAAATGAGTCTAATAAAAATATATTAGCTAAAGGTCTATTACAAGGTACTGATCAAAATGATTCATTTAGTCCTATAGAACAGACTCAACAAGCTAGTGGTGGAACTCAATCTGGTGCTAGACAATTTGAATTTATTTCTCCTGAAGTAGCTTTTAAATTTAAACAAGCTAATATATCAGGATATAAATTAAAAGTTTGTGGATTAGATAAAGGATTTATAAATTATATAGGTTATAAAAGAGCTGCTGATCCTACTCATGCACATTATATTTATTATTATAATAATACAGCATCTGATGAATCTGGTAGAAAGCAAAAGATAATGAACTCTGCTATACCGTACTTAAAAAGAGCTGTTCCTAAAGATGAAATTTATAGTAGAGATATAGATAAAATTATATATATTGATAATAACTTCGTAGGAACTAGTGAAGGTATTGCTTTAAACTTTAGGCAAAGTCAAGATACTGCTTTATTACAATTACCTGTATTATCAACATTAGATATAAAACCTATTGGCGATCCTACATTATTAGCAGATTACTATTCTGACTTAGATTATCCAGCAGGATCTAATTCTGCTACTATAACTATGGATGGATTAAAATTTGCAGATGGTGTTGATCCAAGATGGCAAGATAAATCTTGTTATGACACTGCTTATTATATATCTGTTATAAATAATAACGACAGTTTATATGGTCAAGTACAAGATTTAGAATATGTAGAAATAGGAGCTGCAAGAAATTTCTCATTTGGTATTATGGAAGTATTCTGTAGAAATGGTGATACATATATTGATATGCATCATTATAAGAAAACTTGGGGAGAAGCTATTCCTATTAGTTCAACAATTAATGCTATTAATATTAAAGATTCTGCTCCAGGAGGAGTAGTACAAGTATTTGAATGGGGAGCTACCACATTTGGTTCATTTATGTGTGAAACTGATATTAATATTAGAATGCGTAGAGAAGGTTCTACTCTTGATGAGAAATACTTTCCTAAATCTTATTTAATAGACAGTACTTTTGAAAGTTATACTACAGCTAATTTACGTAAAGAGTTTTATAAGATAGAAATTCCTTATAATAATCATTATATAAAATACTATTTTGCTAATTCTACAGAGCTAGCTGATTTTGGATTATTAAATGATGGTATAAGATACTCGACTAGAATTATATATTCTGACAAACAGAGTTTAGAAGATAAAATAGATAACTATAGAATATCAAGAGCTAATAATTATAGAGATTTACCTCTTAATAGAGGACCTATTACTATATTCTTTACTAGACAAGATAAACTATATACTATTACTAGAGATAGTCTATATGATGTATTTGCATCTAATCAGACTATTAAATCTGAAAATGCTGATAATATAGTTGTAGGTACTGGTGAATTCCTTAGTATAGAGCCTACAGAGCTAATATCTATTGATGGTGGATATGGTGGAACTACTTCTAAATTTAGTCTTGTAGAGAGTCCATATGGATACTTATTTGTAGACAGACATAAGAATAAATGTTTCTTATTTAATGAGCAATTAGAAGATATTAATATACTAGGATTAAATGAATATTTTAAATTAGATATTTATAAACAATTTCCTCAATTAGAGTTAGAGAATGGTTTTGATAATCCTATTAATGATATAGGTATTATTGCTACTTTTGATCCTGAATTAAAAAGATTAATAGTTACTAAGAAAGACTTTGAACTTATTGATACTACTGGTACTTTAACATTTGTTAATGGGTATATTTATAGAAATGGTGTTAAACTAGATTATAATAATCCTGATGTATTTGAGAATAAATCTTTTACAGTATCTTATGATCCTATTTCTAAGAAATGGATAAGTTATCATGGTTATATACCAAGATTGTATATTTCTCATAATACAGATTTCTTAACATATAATTATGATAATGATTTATTAAAATCTAATGGGGAAGGTTATGATACTGAGTTTATTATAGAAACTGTATTTAATGAGAATCCTTTATATACTAAAGTAACAGATTCATTAAATATTAATGCTGAATCATTTTTAGGTGAACAAAGACTTAATGATTTCTTTGATACTGTATTATTATATAATGATCAACAGTGTACAGATGTTATAACTTTAAATGGTACTAATCTTACTAGAAAAGAAAAAGATTGGAATATTAATAAGTTTTTTGACAGAAGTAAAGAACAATCAATTAAACCTTTATTTTCTAAAAGTTGGAATGATATAAAAAATAATTATTATGTGGATAAAGTAGTTAATCCATTAGCAATTGATTATAACAAACCATGGTATAAGTTAGCTAAATTAAGAGATAAGTATTTAATTGTAAGATTTAGCTATAAAAGTTTGGTAATGTCCAAAATTATTGTTAACTTTGTAAACTCAATTTACAAATTATCTCAAAGATAATATAATGAAGAAAAATAAAAAAATAAATTATACTAAATATGCATGGGGCGGCAACGTTGATCCAAACGTTGTAGGTAATATAGCAGGCTTAGGAGGAAATCTCCTAGGTGCTGCTGTAGGTCAGGATACTGATGCTGGTGGTTTTTTATCAGGAGCAGGTAGTGGTGCTGGTTTAGGAGCTTCTATAGGATCAGTAATTCCAGGTATTGGAACTGCTATAGGTGCTATTGGAGGTGGTTTAATTGGTGGTATAGCTGGTATATTTGGATCTAATAAGAAACAAAGAGCTGAAAAAGCCCGTAAAGCAGCTGAGCTACAAGCTACTAAAACTAATTATAATACAACTATTGAATCACAATTTGATACTGTTAATAGTAATCCTTATGGTAATTTAGTATTTGCTGATGGTGGTGAAGTGTTACCTAATGAAGTTATTAATATAGAAAAAGGTGAATTACAAATTGATCCTGCTACTGGTAAAGTATTAAGAAAATATACTGGTATTAATCCTGAAACTGGTGGTTTATATGAACCTCACTCTAAAGGTAAAGATACTAAGAATAATTTTGTTACAGCAGAATCAGGAACATTTATTATAACTAGTAAAGAGAGTAAAGATTATCAACAAGCTTTAGATAATAATGATAAAATAACTCAAAACACTATTTTACAAAATATCAAAAACTATAAGAATAGTAAAAAACCAACTGATAAAATGGCTTTGGGTTCATTTGTTGATCCTACTAAACCTCCTTATTTATCAGCACAAAATCCAGCGACTGGTTTTAATCCAGGAATGTTATTACAACAATCTAGAGGATTATTACCAATATCTTCACCATCTGCTAATACCGGAATACAATCTCCAGGAACAGCATTTGGAGCTAAACCTCCAACAAGACCATTTGGTCAAATAGGTCAAACTGGTATGGCTCCTAGTACAACTGCTTATACTCCTCAGTTAGGACAAAATGGTGGAGGAAGTAATACTCCAGGAATAGGTAGTGTTCTTAATTCAATAGCTCAATATGCTCCTTCATTAATTAATATTGGTAGAGGAATGTTTGGTAAAGTAGAACAACAACAAAATGTACAACCATTATTAAATCCTTATACAAATCAGGTTTTAAATAATATGCCAGAAGAAATTAGTTTAAATCCTTTAGCAAGACGTATTGATAGAAATCAATCTGCTCAATTTAGACAAATTAATAATACTACTTCTAGTGATCCTATTGCTAGAGCTAATAAAAATAATGTATTTGCTAATACACAAAATCAATTAGCAGATGTTTATATGCAACAAGAACAAGCAAATAATCAAATTAGACAACAAAGAGGTAGTATATATAATAACTTAGGTCAACAATCTGTAGAAGAACAAGCAAGAGCACAACAAATTAATTTAGGTATTTATAATAATAACTTACAAAATAAAGGTGCTCAACAAAACCTATTAACTACAGGTTTAGGACAACTACAACAAACATATCAGAATCAACAAATGATAGGTCAACAAAAAACTAATGATGCTCTTAGACAAAGAATGTTATATGAAATGTTTCCTAACTTAAGATTTTATGAAAACACATTTAATAGATAAAAATGGCAATTAGTAGATATTCCCAACCAGTTCAACAAACATTGGAACAGTATATTCCGCTGCCATTCGATGAGATGTTAAAAGCTGGACAAGCAATACAGCAAAGAGGTGATCAAGCTGAACAGCAACAATTACAAACACAAGCAGGATTAGCTTCTATGGAAGCATTAAGTCCAGCTTATGCTCAGTTTAGAGATAAATTCACAAATGACTTTAAAGCTCAAGCTAGTACTTTACTTGATAAATATCAAGGTAATACTTCTAATCCTGAGTTTATAAGAGATATACGTAGATTAAATACACAATTTGCTACTGATCCTCGTTTAGCTACTATTAAACAAGGTAATGAACAACTTAGACAGAATCAACAAATTGCTGCTAAGATGAAAGCAGAAGGTAAATTATTTATTCAACCAGAGTTTAATGGTCTTGATACTAGAGGTAATCTTACTGCTAATATTCCAGGAGTTGAAGCTGTTAATACATTAGAAGATTGGACTAAAGCAGGTGCTATAGCTCATGGTTCTATGGAAGATATAGGTAATAAAACTACAAACTCTAGAAATTTAGCTAACTGGAGAAAAGCTATTTCATCTGATACTGCTGGACAGGAAAGATTAATGAGAGCTTATCAACAACAAGGTTTATCTCCTGAACAAGCTCAAAGAGCTGTACAGAGTAATATATCTGGATTGGTAAATCAGTATGGTAGAGAAGAAAAAACTAATACAGCACTCTTAAATTATGGTTTAAGTGAACGTCAGTTTGCTTACCAACAAAAAAGAGATCAAGATCAATTAGGTGTTGAAAGATATAAAGCAGAAACAGCTAGACAAAAAGTAGTTGCTGCTGGTAAAGAAAGTTTTACTAATGCTCCATCATTTAATGAATTTAATAATAGAGTTGGTACAATAAGTACTATTGGTGAAGAAGGTAAAAAACAAGCAGTATTTGGTTCAGGTACTTCTCAATATGGTACTGAGAATCAACCAGTTAAAAATCAAAAGATAAGTGGTAAAATATATGATATTAGTGAAGGTAAAATAACTCCAGTATCAAAAACAGTAGATGTATCAGATGGTACATTAGTTGGGTATAAAAATGCTTGGGTTAATAAGAAAACAGGTCAGCTATTAGTTACTGATGCTAATAAACAAGGTGTTAATACTGCTAAACCTAGAATAGAATATATTAATGGTAAACCATTTGGTTATAAAAATGGAATACCTTATGAAGTAGAAGAAAGAACAGTTGCTGAATATAACTATAATGCTGGTACTAAAGATAAGCCAGAATTAAAATCATTCTTAAAAACAGCAGCTCCTAAAGAAGCTTTACGAGAAATGGGTTATTCAAATGCTTATTACGAAGGTTTAGGTAGAACTCAACATGGTAATGTATTTAATAGTGAAGGTAAAGCAAAATTAGATCTTAACTTTATTAAAACTAACTTAACTTCTAGTCCTGAAGAATTAGAAACAGTTAAACAAGCTGAAAGAGATTTTAATAGTGGTAAAGCTACTGAAAAACAAAGAGCACTACTTGAGTTAATACAATCATATGATTCAAGAAAATCTATTTATGATAATGAAATATTACCTTATTTTGAAAATCAAGGTAAAGCAAAAAACATAACAAACGAATAAGATGCCAGATAAAGAATTAGATAGTCTATTAAATAAACTAAGTTCAGGTAAATCTAGTATAGCCTCTAATGAAGCTTCTAGAAATTTGAATAGTCAACAATTTTCTTCAGTTAATCCTGTAGAAGCATTTGATTTTGAACAAGAAGTTAGAAATCAAAAAGCTAAAAAGGATCAAGATTTAGTTGATGCTGGTTTAAAAGAAGAAGATATTAATAAACAAGCTAGAGTTTCTGAATACTGGAATAGTATTCTTAATAGTGCAACTAGTGCTCTTAATACAGTATTAGATCCATTTTCTAAACAAGATGATAAATTACTTGCTGAATCTACAGCTAAATCTACTGATCAAATTAAAGATGAAGTATTGGGTGCTTATAATCAAAATAAAAGATTTGATAAAGCTCTATTAAATGGTGTTGTAAGAAACGATGATTTTGGTAATCTAGAATCATTAGATGAGAATTTACCTTTAATGGAAAAAGATGATGTTTTAGATAATATAAAATATGGTCTTGGTATTGAACAAAATGTATTAGGAGACAGAAAACTTAAATTAAACTTTAATCCTAATAGTCAATACTTCTTCTATCTTGATAAAGATGCAGAAGGAAATGATATTTTAGCTAAAACTAAAATAGAGAATTATGATAAAATAGTTAAAACTGGTAAATCAGTATTAAATGCTTATGGAGCAGTACCTTTTCAAAAAGGTTTCTTTAGAGAAGTAGGTGCTGGTTTAGCAAATACATATTCAGGTTTAGCAAAAAACTTAGTTAACTTTAATAGGGGTGTTTCTAATGTTTATGCTGCTTTACCTGGAACTGGTGATTTAGCAAAAGAATATGCTGAAAACTCAACAGAATTTGGTAAAAGATTTAATACTAATGTAACTATAGATCAAACTAAACCTGGAGTTGGAGGTACAGCTGAATGGTTAGGCGGTGGTATAGGACAAGGTGCTGCATCTTTAGCTCAAATGGCTATTATGGGTACTGCTGGTAGACTATTAGGTTCTGCTATTGCTCCTGCTGCCTCACAAACTGCTAAGTTTGATACACTTGTTAACTTTGGTGCTGGTGCTATATTAAATTATAATGAAGCTTATGAATCAGCTTTAAATTCAGGTTTATCTGAAGCTAAAGCAGGTAGTGTTGGTTTATTAACTGGTGCTATTAATGGTTTAATAGAATCAGCAGTTGGTACTAACAGATTAGTTAACTGGTTAGGTGGAGGTGGAGATAAAGTATTAGCTAGATCTGTACTTAATGAACTAGGTGGTGATGTATCAGAAGCAGCTATTAGTAAAGTATTTAATAACTTTAAAAAAGGTTTATCTGGTAATGCTGGTAAATTCATGAATGATTTATTTGAGAATAAATATTTAGGATCAGCAGCTGAGGAGGGTTTAGAAGAATTATTTCAAACATTTTCACAAAGAGGTGTTGAAAATCTATATGATTTATCTATAGGTAGTAGTGAAAAAGAGGGAGAAGGTAAGTTTGGAACTAAATTCTTCTCTAAAGACACTATTAAAGAAGGTTTAGAAGCTGCTTTATTTGGGGCTATATTAGGTGCTGGTGGTGATATTAGTAAAGTAGGATTAGATAAAATTCGTGGTAAAAAACACTATTCAGATGACAGTATTATACCTGCTATTGCAGATGGTAAAAGGAATGAAGTAGAAGCTATAACTAAAACTCTTCATAATGGGAAAGTTATATCTGATCAACAGTTAGACTTCTATTTAGAAAGAATAAATCAATTAGATAATATCTATAAACAAAATACTGGTTTATTTGATACTCTTAACACTTTACCTGATACTAATAAATCTCAACAAGTTAAATCAGAAGCTTTAGGTATTATAAATAATACATTTGATCTTAATAAGAAAAATGAAGATCTTAGTAAAAAATTATCTGAAATACAATCTAATCCAGATTTAAGTTCTGAAGAAAAAGCTACTAGAGCAAAAGAAATAAGTAAAGATATTAGAAATAATCAATTGAATATTAAATTCTATAATGATTATTTAACTGAAAACTATAATCCAAAAGAAGATGGTACAGTACAAGCTTATGAAGAAAATTATTTAAATCAAGGTGATATTATTAATAATAAATTTAATAGATTTGTGATTAATGAAGATACTAAAGAAGTAGATAGATTAATTAATAATGCTAGTACCAGAATAGAGAGCTTAGAAGAACAATTACAAAGCCCTGAGAACATTACTATTGAATCTCCTAAAGAGGTCAGAGAAAGACTTAATAGAGAGAAATTAGCATTAAGTGTTTGGGAAAGTAGTAAATCTAGAAATAATAGTGCTATTCAAGATTTAATATCTGAATATAACAATATTACCTCAACAGAGTATCAATCAAAATTAAGAGAAGGAATTGCTCAAGAGGAAGCTATTCAGGCAGCTGAAGATGCTGAAGTTAATACTACTACTCCTGTAGAAGCTGTTCCTGAAATACAAAACGAAAATAATACAATTACACAAGAAGATGATACACAATCTCCTGTGTTTACTAAAGAATACTTACAAGGTGAAATTAATAATGTAACTCAAGCTTTAGAGAATCCTGCTGATTTAGATCAACAAACAATTGATTCTTTAACTCAAAGATTAGATGATCTTAATTTTGATTTACAACAATTGGATTTACAAGGTTCTCAAGTACAAAAAGATTATGATGATTATTTAGCTCAAACTGCTAATAAAGTTAAAGCTGTACAATCATTATCTAGTGATATATCTGAACCTGCTTTATCTGCTCTTAAAAAAGATATGGAGCAAGTAGTTCCAGGTTTTAATTCTAATGGTATTAATATAGATGCTTTAAGAGATTTACATGCGCAAGTTTCTCAGAGATTACTAGCTATTAGAGAAGAAGAGAAAACTAAAGTTCAAGAAGCTGCTAATTTAGAACAAGAAACTAAAGAAGCTAAAGCCAATGATAATATTCAATTAGTTACCAATGTTAGTTTCTTTGATAGACTTCAGAGATTGAGATTTATGGAAACTAATCCTCAGTATTATACTGATGCTGAAGTTAGAGATATATTTCATAATACTCCAATAAGTCAAATATTAGCTAATGTAGAATTAGTAGCTCAAAATCCAGCGGACTTAGGTTATGTAGCTGGACAGAAAGTTAGTCAATTTAACTCTACTACATCTTATTTAATACCTTCAATGATTGTATCATTAGAATATCAAGGTAAAAAACTAGGTAATATCAATCAAATAGATGGTGTTGAACAAACTGATAGTGTTAATTTTAATTTAACTTCAGAAGGATATAATAAAACTGTAGCAAGGAATGCTAAAATAAATGCATTGCTTAAAGAAAGAGGAAGATTAAATCCTCAAGATTTAACCACTTTAGGTTTTAACTTAAATTGGAATGGAGATTTTACGTTTGATCCTGAAACTCCTAGAACATTAATTAAGGATTTTCTTGCTGCTAAATTACCTGCTAATAATGGTAAACCATATATATATGATCAAGTAAGACAGTTAGAGATAACTGAAGGTACTAGAGATATGAGAGAAGATGAAAATGTTCCTTCTATTCCTAAAGAACTTGAAGATAGATATGTAGTATTAGTTCAAGCTAATAATGGTAAATATTACTGGGTAGGTGCTCAAAATCAAGTACTTAGTGAACAAAAACAAAATCAGTTATATAAATATTTATTTGATTCAGTAACTAAATTAAAAGCTATTACTGATCCTGATACTATGAAAGAAGAAGTATCAAAAATAAATAGATATTTAAGTGATAATATATTTGTATCTATTCTTTATGCTCAATTACAGATTACTACTCCTAATGCTACAAATAAAGGTTATACTTTAGCTTTAAAAATTAAAGGCCAAAAAGGTAAACGTGTAGCTTTAGATGCTAGTACTTATGGAACTATATCTGATTTAATAGATCAATTAGGATTAAATAGAACCAATCTTAGAACTACAGTAGCTGATGCAATATCTGCAAAAGATGCTGTTTCTAGATTATCTATTAATGTTGTTCCTAGTGTTATAGTAAATCCTGCTTTACAGAATCAGATTACTTTTAAAATTGATGATGCTAAATTAAATGATTTTGTAGTTAATAATCCAACTACTGAACAAGTTACTGAATCTCAAGGTAATATAATTGATTCTGACAATCCTTTTGCTGATTATATAGTTAGTGAGATGGATATTGATCCTACTATAAATTTAATAGAAGATGATATTGAATATCCAGAAGAAACGTCTATTGAAGAAGAAACTATTATTGTTCCAATAGAAGATTTATCTAAATTTGATCCTTCTTATAATGAACTATCAAATCAATTAAAACAGCAAATATCTAATGAAGTTCAACCTTTATTAGAAAATTATAATGATTTAAATAAATTACAAAAAAGAGGAAGAGAAGTTAAAATAAGAGAGATAATTAATAGACATAAACCTGCTACTGGTGATCCTGTATTCTCTATAGGAACATCTGAAGAAATTATGGATTATCCCCAAGCTATACAATGGATTAATGATAATTTACCATCTACTATATCTGTAGAAGATCTAAATAGACTATTAGGTAATATTAAAAATAATGGTACCACTTTTGGTGCATTCTCTGATAATATTATATATCTTAATACTACTGCTGAAGCTGGTACACAATATCATGAAGCTTTTCACGCTGTATTTAGAATGTTAATATCTGATAAACAGATACAATCTGCTTATAATATAGCTGCTCAAAAATATGGTAAAGCTACTTCAGCTGATATATCTAATTTAAAAGCTAGTTCATCTGTGTATTCTAATTATATAGATAATCAATTAGCTGATTTATGGTTAGAAGAGAAAATGGCTAATGATTTTAAAACATATGCTAACTCAGCTAATACTAATAAATCAGGATTAAATTCAATATGGAATAAAATAACTGAATGGTTTAGATTTATTACTGGTAAAATGGATGAACTACAATCTCTATTCTATAATATTAATAGAGGTAAATTTAAAAATGCTACTATACAATCTAATATATTTTCTAGTTATGCAAATCAAGAAAGAGTATTTAGTATATTTACTAAAGGTACAGATGCTACTAGTAATACAATTACTACTACTCAATTAGAAGGTCAAGGTATTGTAGCAAGTTTAACTAATAAATTATTACAATCAAAAATAAATAAATTACATCCAGGATTATCAGATAATGCTATCTTGGATATATTAATAGCTGAAAAAGCTAAATTCTATAGTATAGATGAAAATCCTTATTATGCTCAATATTTAGAGGATAAAGGATTAATGAATGATGACATCTTTATTGATGCTATGTCTAGAAACTTAGAATTAAAAAGAAATGTATTTACATTACCAACTAATATTGCTGCTCTTAAGAAAGATGTTAGAGCTAAATCTCAAATATTTGATATTGATGAAGCTAGAACTATAGAAGAAGATCAAGAGAATATTGATGATATAGGAGAAGTATTTGATAAAGATGTTTGGACTATTGGTGGTGAGACTTCATTTAGTAAAGTATTAAGAGAGTATATATCTTTAGTTACTGTTAAAACTAATGATGAATATGGTCAGGATATAGAAGAAGCTGTAGACTTTAAGAAAGTTTATAGAGGTTTAGTTAGAGCATTAGGCGGTATTGAAGAAGTAAGTGTACTTCCTAGATTTAAAGCTTTAGCTGAATTTGATACTGATATTAATGCTGTATTTAATCAATTATTAAATGATTTAGGATTAACTCTTGAAGGTGGTATAAATACTCAAGATATAACTAAGAATTATGATCTTTGGAGAAAGTTTGTTACTGCATTTAATAATGAGAAAGTAGCATGGTATACTATACTTCATTCTAATGAACAATCTAGATTAATAGAATCTAATAATGCCTCTGCTAAAGATGTACAATTTAATGAATGGTTGCAAAATTATTCAATTACTATTGAGGAAACGGCTTTTGATGAAAATCTTAAAAAAGCTATTAATAGTACAGTAGATTTTATTAATAGAAGTGAGAATATTAATGTTGATACATTTAATGAAGCTAAGTTAAGGTCTAATGAGATTAAAAATGCTTTTTCTAAAGTATCTATTAAATTATCAAATGCTTATATAACTTACTCTTTATTAAAGAAAGCTCCTTATGATTCTCTGGATCAAGAAGGAAGAGATTTTGTTGATTCATTCTTAGGAGTTGAAGGTTTATATGATGCTGGTAATATTCCATTTATTGTTTCAGAGTTTAAATCTGGATATAATCCATTTTTAACTAGCAAGGATGATAAAGGAAGGGAAAGAGGTGCTGCTACTAGGATTAAATCTATAGCTGAGCAGAACGCTTTATTTGACCCTACAGTAGGTGAAAATAGTTTTCAAAATGCTGATGGTAAAAATGTATACTCAATTATTAGACCTTCATTTGGTTTAGTTAAACTTAGATGGTTAGTTGATCCTGTTGAAAGACAAAGAGTTCTTGAACAAGAGAAAACTAAAAAGGATGACTTTATTAATCCATTAGAGAATAAACAATTAAATCACCTATTAGCTGATGAAAATGTAGATTTAATTATGAAAGGATTAACTCCTTCTATGATTGATGGTTATCGTCAAACAACTATTGAAGGTGATGTTAATAAAGTAGAAGAAGGTGAAGGAGTTACATTTGGTAAATTCAATGCTCAACAGTATTTATTATCAGATATGTTAATGTTCTTATCTAATAGAAAGAGTCTTAATAGAGCTGATGAAACTGGTAAAGCTAAAAGAGTTGGTCAAGCAGCTTTATTTAATATTAATCAGATGGAAGCATCTAATACTGGTTATGGAGTATTTTTACCGGTTAATGATTTTAAAACTATAAATTCTAAAGCTACTGATATATTATTTGATTATTTAGCTCAAGAAGCTATTAGAATTCATAAAGTTAAAACTCAATTTGGTAAACCTGAAACTACTGTTTGGAAAGGTTATAATGATAAACAAGGTGCTAGAGGTTTCAAATTAATGGAGTTTTCTGGTTATGAGTTAGATCAATATATTGATGATATAACTAATGATCCAAATAATAAAACTGCTGAAGATATTTATGCTACTTTATTATATGAAGAAGATAAAATTAAGCAATTAATTAAACTTAAATTAGAATCTGATATTGCTTCATTTAAATTAGCTTTACAATCTAATGATGTAATAAGTAAATTACCTAATATAGAATTAATAAAACAAGGTTATTTAAAAGACAAAGAAGAACTTAAAGCTGATAAAGCTGATAAGTTAATTACTGACTTTTATCTTAATGCTTATATTAATACTTTAGGTATTAATAACTTATTATTAGATAATTATGCTAAAAAAGTTAAAAATACAGTAGATTGGTTTAAACGTGCTAAAGGTATTATAGGTTCTGGTCCAGATATGGGAGAAGGATTTACTAAAGTAGCTGTTTATAAAGAACCTACCAAGTTTATTGAAACTACTAATCTTACAGAATTTGATATTCAAGCTTTTCAAGAAGTTAAGAGAACTGAATTAGAAGCTGAAGGAGTATTAAATACTCAAGAAATTGAAGATGCTATTAAAGTATTTACTAAAGATTTGAATCTAGGTAAAATTGATATAGCAGATGCTCAATCATACGTAACTTTAGATCATAAAATATTACAACTACAAAGATGGGGTAGATTCCCTACTCAGGTAGCTAATATTTATAATAAAATTATGAATGGTCAACATATTACTTGGAATGAGAAGAATATTCTAGAAAAGAATAACTCTGCTCTTAACTCCACTAAAACTGTTGCTTATAATGGTGATTTCTATTTTAAATTATCTGAATTAATACTTAGTCCTAATTTAGTTGGTGCTAAAGATAAAGAAGGTAATACTATAATGGGTGTTATTAAAGATATTAATGGTAATGATGTTCCTTTTCCATCTAAACCTTTAGAAGGATTTGAATATCTTTATAATAAATATAAAGCGATGATTATTCAAGGAGTAGATCAAGCTTTACCAGAATCTGCTTCTAAAATGGCTACTATAGCTCCAGCAGAATTTGCAGAAGATGGTAAATTTGATTTTACAAAATCTATTATGGATCTTGAAAATAAATTCAAAAGATTACAAGTAGAAACTCCATCAGGTAAATCTAAGATTATTCATGGTACTCAATTAATACAATTAATACATAGTGAACAAGATGATAACTTAGCTATTGACTTTCAATATAATGATGATATTAAGACTCTAGGACAACTTAGAGATTACTATAGACAATTACTTGCTGACAATAGATTAGATGGATTTAGAGAAGCTATTGCTTATATGAGAGACCCTATATCTGGAGAGTTTAATTCTAAAGCACTAACTAAGAAGTTCTATGATACAATTATAGCTTCTGGTTCTGATGAAGTTTTATCTAACTTCTTTACACCTGATCATAATGGTGAAAGACAGTTTAACTGGAACTTAGGTCCAATAGTTAATAAAGCTGAACAACTATTCTTAGCTCACTTTAGTAAAGGAGTATTAAGTCAGAAAGTTCCTGGATTAAAAGTATCTTTAGTATCTGATACTGGTATATTTATTAAAGATAAAGAAACTGGTAAAATGCGTTCATTAGAACATATGAAGTTAGATGCTGATGGTAACTATTACTCAGAATGTTTACTTCCAGCTTTTGCTAATGAATTATTAGGTAAAGATCCTTCAGATGAAAGATTTCAAGAAGTATTAAAGATGTTTGGAGTACGTATTCCTACGCAGGATAAACACTCTATGATGTCATTAAAAGTTGTTGGTTTCTTACCTGTTGAATATGGTTCAGTTGGTGTATTTCCAAAACAAATAGTATTTTTATCTGGAGCGGATTTTGATATTGACTCTGAGTTTATACATAGAGCTGATTTCTATACTGATGAAAATGGTACTCCTATATTATATGGTACTGCTAAAACAGATATTGAAAAATATAGAGAATATAAAAAATGGAATATGAGTAATAATAAATTACTTAAAACTAAATTTAAAGATTTAGGATTTTCATATACTAAAGCAACAGTTGATGAAACAATGTCAGTGTTTAAAGCATTAAATATGCCTTCTACATTAGCAGAGTTTATTGAACAGAAACCTATTAATAGAGGAGTTAATAATAACGGATTATTGAAAGCTCAAATTAAGTTTCTAACTAATGATTATGTTAGAAGTAGAGCAGCAACTATTCCTGCTTCAATGGACTCTATTAAAGATGTAGCTAAAGATGTAGAAAGAATATTAGGTTTAGATCAGAATTTAACTGTTTCTCCTAATACTCCTATTGCACGTTTTAATGCTAATAGAAGTAATATGGAAGGTAAATCAGGTATTGCTCCAGTAGCTATTGCTAATGTTACTCATGCTTTATTATCTACTTATAATGTAGAATTGTTAAATGGTATGATATTACCTACTATATCAGGTAGAAAAGCTACAGGATTTAGTGGTATTAATACTATTAATAGTGATACTAATAGAAAGAATGATAATATATCAACTCTACTATCAGCAATGACAGATAATGCTAAAGAACAGTTAGCTAAACTATTAAACTTAACATTTAATGGTGCAACTACTGATACATTACCAACAGTTGCTTATATGCTATCAATAGGTTATACAATGGAAGAAGCAATTCTTTTTATGAATCAACCTACTATTAGACACTATGTAAGTGGTGATATAAGATTAGGTATTAAGTTAGATGATTTACAAAGAAAATTAGATAAAGAGATTCAACTTAATACAGGATTTGATCCTAATAGTTCTAATTTATCTCCTGAACAATTTGATAAAATACAGAGATATAAAGATACTCATAAGAAAACTTTAAGTGTTCAAGTATTACAAGATAGTTTAAATGAAAATGATCTTGAACCTACTGACTTATTACATTTAAATGAAGTATCAGAGTATTTTAATGCTTTACAAACTCAAGCTAAATATACATCTAATGTATCTAAGTTACTTAGTTTAAATAAAGGTATGAAATCAACTTTTGATCAGAACTTTAGATTAGAGAAAGTATTAAAGGATCTACAATTAGATTTTATTAATGATTATATTACTTCTGATATTGATACTTATGATCAATTAATTAACAAATTAGTTGATAAAAAAGTTGTTAAACATAAAACAGAAAGTAATACTAAATTTGTTACTGATATTAATATACCAGTATTTAAAATTGGAGATGATATTAATGCTACTCCTTTTGATGCTAGATTAGCTTTATTAAGTGATCCAAATACTATTCAGAATATAATTATATATAAGAAAGTATTAGATACCTCTAAAGAGTTCTTCTTACTTAATACTAATGTATTTAGAACTATGAATGGATTAACTACTTTAGGTTTAAAAGAATTAATTCCTCATTTTATGGATAAATCTTATAAAACTTATTTAGAAGAAGTATTTCCAGAGAAATATGATAACTTAATGATAGCACATCAAAATGCTGGTTATATGATACATAAATCTGGTGATAATTCAGTTGGTAGAGATTTATATAATCTTAAGAAAGATCCTAATTTTAGAAATAACTTATTAATTAAGTTATTAACTCTTAAAGAACCTGCTAGAGGTTCATCAATAGTAAGAATTGAGTTTCCTACTAGGATTAAAGCTGAAGGTGATTTCTATACTAATTTAAATAATGCTTTCAAAGAGTTATTTATGAATAATCAAACTAGAGAATTTGCTAGAAAGTTATATTATTATTCATATTTTAAAGATGGATTACAATTTAAGAATAAATCATTTATTAATACAATTCCATCATGGGTATTTAAAGATGTATCAACAGCTTTAGATTTACTTAATGATGATTTTAAAAATGATGATTACTCTGATTATAGCTCATTAAAAGGTGGTTTAATAACTACTGTTCATGATATGTTAACTTCATTTGCTAGAATTGAAAGTTTAGCTAAAAAATTACCTACAATGAAGAGAAATAGTAGAGCTATATTTGGTCAAATTGAAAATGCTGATAAATCTAGAACTACAGCTTTTAAGAATATTCAAGGTATTGATTTCACTAGTTTAGATGCTTATCAAAAAAGTATGAAAGAGTTAATTAAAAATACTCCTAAGAATGCTCTTAAAGAAGATCTAATAGACTTATATAAAGTTGGTGGATCATTAGCTTATGATATTGCTTCTCATACTGAGAGTCAAGAAGAAATAGGTTTAGAGCTTGTTGATGTAGTTACTTCTAAATTATTAAAATCAATAAAAGGATTTGACGCTTCAGGAGTTCCAATAACAATGACAGCTGAAGAGGTAGTTAAATATTATATGGATAATGGTTCTCTTCCAATTGCTTTTGAGGTTACAACTGATATAGTTAAACCTATTAAAGAGAATGGATTAAATTCAAGTATTATTGATAATCAATTTATTGATAGTATGAGTAATATTAAGAAAGCTATTCCTAAAGAAACGGTTACTCCTAATAATTATACAGCTCAAGAAATTCTTGAAAACGATTATGTTGATCTTGATAATGAGGAAGAAATAGTTGAAGATACTAGTTTAAATTTGGATAATTCAGAAAATAATAGTACCTTTGTAAATCCTTTTCAAGATTTTGATGTTACTTATTCAGATGGTCCAAGTGATATAGACTTTGATGATAATGACTTTACAATCTTTGAGGAATATCAAAATGGTATAGATCAATCTATATCTGATGAACAAATGTTAAATGATTTAGATAACGATGTTGAAGAATATCGTGATGCTGATGATAATCCAATATGTTAATATGAAGAGTTGTGCAATAGTTCCAACGATTAAATTAAAAGATGGTAGGTTGGTAGACAGTAAACTGTTTACTGACCTATTGTCAGTTACAGGCAGTAGAGATGAAGCTAAAAGACTTTATGTAGCAGCTAAAAAAAATAAATATTCAGATGATACATCTGCACAAGAAATTATAGATAAGTTTAGAACATATGAAACTTTTTATGATAGGGTAGAATTTTCTAATTTATATAATGGTAAAAAAGCTGAACAAGTTATAGAAGGAGTATTAAAAAATACTACCAATCCTTTATTAATAAAAGTAGGAGAAAATCTATTAAAAAATATATCTAAAATTGACTTTGTTAAATTTAGATTAACGGCTCAATTAGAAGATAATAATCCTGCTAGATATGATGCTAATACTGGTTTAATAGTATTAAATAGTAATAAATCTAATAAATTCTATAAAGAATCTTGGAATGAATATATTATTCATGAGTTAGTTCATGCTTATACAGTTAGTGGATTAGCTGAACCTACTACAGAAGCTGAAAAGCAATTTAATATAGAAACTAAAAGTATTTATTCAATTCTAGAGAGATCTAAAATTAGAGATGCTTATGGTTTTACTAACAGATATGAATTTATAGCTGAATTTTTATCTAATAAAGATTTTAGAAATGAATTACAATTTAAACAACCTAGTTTACTAATTAAACTAATTAATACTTTTAAAAAATTATTAGGTATTGAAGTTAAATCTGATATAGATATTCTTACTGATCAAATGTTTAATTTTATTAATCAAAGTTCACCTAGAATAGTTGAAGGTGATTTTAGACCATTAGATAAACGTAGAGAAGGAGTAATTGAAGAAATTAATACTTATGCATCTGGTAGAATAGATCAATTAGGTAATATAAAACCTACTGAAAGATTTATGTTACAAGTACATAAGAAAATGAAATTTAATATTGGTAAAATCAATAAAAAGATTACTGATATTAATAAAGAATTAAAGAGAATAGAAGTTGACTATAAAAAAGAAGTTAGATCTATATCTGAAGATTATACTAGAAGTAGAGATGGTCAATATGATGAAGGATATAAGAATTCTCCATTATATAAAACAGCTATTACTAATTATGAGAATGAAATACAACCTCTTGTTAGTCAATTAACTTCTTATGAAACTCAAAAATTAGAGTTATCTAAACTATTAAGTGATTTAGAGATAACTCCTGATATAACAATTAATGAAGCTAATTATATTACTTTAGCATCTGATGAGTTATCAGCTATTGCTGAGAGAGTAAATTCTTACGATCTTGATACTCCTCAAGGACAATCACAACTAGCAGAGGATTATCTATTTACTAGATTAGTGACTAAAACTCATGAGATTAGTAAATTACAAGAAAGTGCAAGTAGTTTAACTACACAATTATTAGAGAATATATCTAAATATATTTCAACTATATCTGATCAATATTTAAATACATCTGGTTTAGGTGAAAATATTAAAATAGATGTAGAAAGTATATTAGAAACTAATGATGATATTACACATTTAGGTAAATTATTTGAAGGATTTGGTGATTATCCAAGATTAGAAGCTCAACTTATTCACAATATTACTATGAATGGTAAAGAAAAAGCTAGATTAGCTTCTTTAAATATTGGTCAACAAATTGTTGATCATATGAAAAATCTTCAAAATTGGGCTAAGAGGAATAAATTAACTAATTTAATAGGTCAAGGTAGTATTAGAAAAGCTTATGCTTTTTTAGTAGCTGAAAATCATTTAGGTAGATTAGATTTAGTTAAACCTTTTACTATGTTATATTATTCTGAAGTTAATGAACAGTTTAAAATAGCTTATGGTAAAAGTCATAAAGAAGAAACAGTAAAACGTGCAAAGAAGTGGTTAGCTGAAAATTATTATACTAAACCTACAGGAGGTGGATATATTAATAGTGAATATAATTATATTCAAAGTCAACCTGAACTAAAAGCTTTTTATGATTTCTTTAAAGAAACTATGAAAGATAACTATTCTAAATTACCTGATTATATTGATTTAAAAAATGAAGAGAAAATTCCATCTTTAATTAGAAATAGTTTCTGGGAATTCTTCTCTATGAGAAAAGATAATATATTTAAGTCTACATTACTTGCTTTAAAAACGATTTTAATAGGTCAAGGAAGAGCTGAATTTTATGATGAGGCCGGTAATCCTAAAGCTAAATTTGCTTTATCTGAGCTATCTTCTGATGAGATGAAACTTAGAATGATAGGTGAAGTTAGAGCAGATATTAAATCATTTGATTTAGGTCACGTATTATTTGAATTTACTTCATTTGTTAATGATTATTCTGAGATGATGGAAGTACTTCCTAAAGTTAGAATGATTCAAAGTGTTGTTGAAACTAAAGAATATGTATCTCAAAAAGAGAATGGTATTTTTGGTATTAAAAAGAGAACAGTAGTAGGTGGTCAATCTAGAATGTATGACGCTATTAATATGTATGTTGATGGTAAAATTAAAGGTACAGAGGAATCTCCTAAATGGCGTATTGGTGGTGGATTAATATATGATAATGAAGGTAATGAGGTTGGTAAAAAATCTTATTATATATCAGATATGGTTAGATCATTAATTAAATATACAAGGGTATTGCAGTTAGGTTTTAATCCTTTTTCAGGTATTAATAATGTATTAGCTGGTTTAATGGGAGATATGATAGAGGCTTCTGGAGGTAAATATTTTACTAAAGTACAACTACTTAAAGCAATATCTATTTATACTTCTAATACTGTAACTAGAGGTACTGATAAATTAACTGGAGATAAAGTAAGTTCTAAACTAGCTTTGTTATCAGAATATTTACAACCTTTAGAGGAAATTGGTGAATGGCAAGATAAAAGAAAATTAACTTTAGGTTCTCCTACACTAATTGGTAAAGCAGTAGAAAGTGTAACTAGTAATGCATTTATATTTCAGGAAGCTGGTGAAGATTTTGTTCAAAAAATTACTATGATAGCTTATCTATTGAATAAAAAAACTCCAGCAGGGTCTTCTTATTGGAGCATGATTGATGTTAAAAATGGTGAACTAGTATATAAAAATGAAGATAATTTTGATACTAAAGAAGAAGTATTAAAATCAAGAAATACTATATTGGATATTAACCATGCTATACATGGTAACTACTCAAAAGATAATGCATCTGTTTATGATGGAGCTTTATTATTTGATTCAGCATTAGTATTTAAAAAATGGATGCCTTATATGATTAGAACTAGATTTATGGCTAAACGCTATAATTATAGAACTGGTAAAACTGATGAAGGTTTTTATAGAGGGGGAAGTAGAGCTATTGCTAAAACATTTAATAATATGTTATCATATTTTGAAAGTAGATTTAAAAATGGTAAAAGTTTAGTATTCAATAAGAAAACTCTCACTAATGAAGATATTATAGGAGTTAAGAAAATTATAGCAGAAGGAATTATGTTTTTGACATTTGCTACTTTATCTAAAATATTAATGCCACCTCCCGATGATGAAAAAGATAAATTTTATATACCAGACTTCTGGGAACATATGAATATATCTATGTGGGATTCTGAAAAAGAATTTGATAACGTAAGTGGATTTGGAGCTATATTTACTAAATCTATGATAGATAGTAGTAAAAGATTATCTAGTGAAGCTGGTCAAATGTATCAACCTGCTTTCTATGTAGAAGCTTATCAAAGATGGGCTCTATGGAGTACACTTACTGAAGGATGGGATGTTATTAGAGAAACATTTAAGGTATTAATGGCTGATGATTTTGATGATCCTGATTTAAGATATAAATCTGGTCCAAGAAAAGGTTCTTATCGTTTAGGTAAAGAGATAACAGACGTTGTTCCTTATTATAAACAAATTGAGAGAGCTAAGCAAAATGGTAAAAAGACAATAGAGGAACTTAATAAGTATTAAAAAGGAACTCTAGAAGGGTGTTTTAAAGTGAAAAGGGGAAAGTTACAATTAAGTAGCTCTCCCCTTTTTCTATTGTGCATCTTTAATAAAGTCTATTAATGTTTCTACTTCTTTAGCGTATAAAATTCCACTTTGTTTGGATCTATCATTACTAAGATAATTATCTTTATCTTTTTCCTTATAAGCAGCCCACATTTGTGTATCAGCATTATAATGAAAATGATAATCTTTAAACTTGTCCATATATTTTCTCCAATTCTTCTATACTTTTTGGTTTATAATCAATCATTTTAGCATCTACATTAAAATATTTATGTAAAGTAGGATAATGACTTTTATCTTCATCACCATATTTATCCATTACAAGAACTTCTTGTAGTTTATTTCTATGATGAATATGAGCATGTATATTAGCTCTATAAAAAGATAATTCACTTGGATGTATAGGAGCATGAGTTAAACAATAACCTTTAAAATCTATCATCCCAGATACACTTTCTACATAATTTAATAACTCTCTAACATGTTGTTTTTTATCATGATTTCCTAATACAACATGTTTAATACCATTTAACTGATCTAACTTATAATAATGATCAGACTTTTCCATACTTATATCACCGTGAATATATACTATATCTTTATTGTTAGTTACAACAGAGTTCCAAGATTTAATTAAATGATCATCATGCTCCCACTCATCTTGAAATCCTCTATATCTAGCTAAATTAAGGTGACCTAGGTGTAAGCAACCTATATGTCTTACATTCATTTAGTTTATTTTAAAAGGTTCAGAATACCTAAATATTGGTATTTCTTTAACCTGTTTTTTAATTTTTATATTTTTAAGCTTCCAGATATATTTTTTATCTTCAGCATAACCTATTCTTTTTAAAAATTTATAATAGTTTTCTCCTTCTTTTAATCTAGATTCTACTCTAATTTTATATTCATAAACAGCTTCATCATATGATTCAAAATGAGTCTTTCCAGTTTCAAATCCAAATATATTATGATGATTAATTGCTTTAGAAGAAGTAAAACTAGCTGATTCTAATATACCTATTCTCATAACTATATTAGGATTTTTTATTTCGTACTTTTTTAATAGTTTCTCAACTTCTTTAGTACTTATTTGTGCATTTACAGTATTAAATACAAATAAACTTACAAATAATATTTTCAGAAATTTTATCATTAATATTGTTTTAGTGATGATATATAAGGACTTTGAAGGGTACCTTATATATCAAATTGCCTATTTATTCCTCTTTCAGCATATATTAATTACCTGTTACTACTAAATTCATACAGGTAACACACCATGTATCAGATGTAGAAGCTCCACACCTAATACATTTATTACTTAATTTAAAAGTAAGTTTCATATTATTTTAAATTCTCAATATAATTTAAACGAGCAATATGAGCAGCACTAATTGTAGGAAAAGTTCCTATATGCATCTTAATTGATCTATTACTATTTTTTACAGTTAAATATGCTTCAAATTTATCTGTTCTACTTGCTTTTGATACACCTTTGTATCCACTCATCCCTACTCTCATATTCCGTTTTTCGTTTTCTTTTTTAATTGCTGGGGTTTTTAAACCACCAAATATATTTATTAGAGCATTACTTAGCCCTCTGTATGTCAATTTCATATTATTTATATACTATACCGTTAAATTCACAACTTCCATTTACTATTGGATGTGTTTTAGTATAAAAATACTCAGTTTCACTATCAAATACAACAGTTACAAACCCTTGCATCCAATCAGCTACCATTGCTGTATTTAGATACTCCACATTGTCTACTGTTCTTAAACAGCCTGATTCTACCCAAATGTATGGATGTTTCTTATTCCTTACATAAGTTGAATTAAGCCTATGTGAGTGACCACTAGTACCAGAACCCATATACATATTAATATTATTTCTAGGTGCTGTTTTAGCTAATGATAACCCATGTACTACATCAAATTTATCAAAGTAATTTCTACATTCTGATGGATCATATTCAATATCCAAAGAATCTAATTCTAACATTTGATCTAATTCTGATGAGTTATAGTGTTTAAATAATTTAGCTAGCCTTTCAGCTGCTACAGTATATTTACCTTCTGTTAATCTTTCTTCATGATTACCTAATCTAAATACAATTTTAGTATTTGGAGCAGCTTCTCTTAAAGGTTTGAGAATAACTTTTTTTGTAAATTCAATCTCAAGTACTTCAGAATAATTCTGTAATACAGGAATTAAAAATAACTTCTTATCATGTTTTGATATAAATGGAAAATCTAAAATATCACCATTTAATACAATTTCATCAAAATTATTATTCTTAATAACTTCTAGAACTATTTGCCAAGCTTTATGATCAACAAATACTCCATGTATGTCAGATATTATTAAAAGCTTGTATAAACCTTTATCCTTATTGACAATTTTAATATTTGAATTAACTTTCTGCTGTAGTGTTTGTTCAACATCTACAATAGGTTCATTAAACTCAATTATTCCACGAGATTCATTTCTCACTTGAGTTAATGCTTCACGAGCATCATCTAAGGATGTACCAAACTTATCAGCAAGCCATCCTGTTCCTTTTTTAAGATAACCCGGCTTTAACCTAAGTACATCTATCAATTCCAATTTATTATCCCTCATTCACTTTATCTTTTTCACTTAATTCATCGAAATAACTATAAAACATTGCATTTGCCATAATATGCGCATAATGAGGAAAACCTGAACTATCGTCAATTTTTACTCCATTAGCTAATTTCATAGCATGTCTAATTAGACTTTCAGATATTTCTGTTTTATCTAATCCTTTTTTCCAGTTAAATTCTCCATATTCTTCAGCACCTTTTTCTAATACTCTTACTAAAGGTATTAAAGAATCAAAATCTACTAGATGCCATTTAGGTTTCCCTTCATTGTGTCTAATTCCTTTATCCATAAATCCATATACAGCCTCCTGCCGTTTTCACTTTTCCATTTCCTCTTGCAACAGAACATAATTGAACATATGATATATTTAATTCATCTGCTGCTTCTTTAGCACTGTTATATTTTTTTATAAAATTCATATCTTTATCATATTGTAATACAGATTTTGTTTTTCTACTATTTTTTATTTTAAGTAAAGATTCATCTGTATGTTTTCTACCTAACATAGGATTTACAAATCCATTTTTATAAAGTAATTTACGAGAAATAGATAGATTCTTTTTATGATTATCAGAAAATGGATTTTCTTTTCCAAAAGTCCAGTGTCCTTCTCCAGATATTGTATTGCTTCTTTTTTCTAAACTTTCTTTAGATGCTTTAGTACCTAACATTCTAATTCTAACATTATCACAAAACTCTTTAGTATGTTTAAAACCCAAAGGACTTCCTGCAATCTTACACATATTATATTTAGGTTTTAATAAATCTATCCAATATTGTTCTCTTTCTATTAGATTTTCAATATTATTTTCTAATATAAAAAATCTAAAATTTTCTGAACCATATTTATTCCATGATCTTTGTAAAAATATAGAATGATGTTTATTTAAAACTAAATCACTTAAATGAACTCTTTTTCTAGAAATATAATCAACTGTTGATCCTATATATTGCTTATTATTTAGTATATTTTGTATACTGTATATACATTGTATTTTTTTCATATACAAATATACTAAATAGTTTTTATAATACCTAATAAAATTAACCAAAGATTTCTTCATTCATATTAGGAATACTAAAGACCTCTTGATCACCTATACTTTGGCCTACTTTTTCTTCAATAATCTTTCTCGCTTCCTCTGTTTTCATTATTACTTTGAATACTGTATTCATTTGATAAGGAGCTGGTAAAAGTTTAATTATCTTTTGTTTATATTCAGCACTAAACTCTGAATATTTACCAAGTATAAACTTTAAATAATCCTCTTCAAATTCTTCTGGTATTCTGTATACATACATTATTCCAAGATCATGTTTATAATGTTCTACATATTCTTTAATATGATGTAATCTTCGATCTTCTTCTCTAGCAAGTATAAATACATGATAGTTATCAAGATCTGGTCTATTTACTCTATCTCCAATATAAGAATTTAATATTGTACCTCTTAAATTGTGATACATTAATCCTAACATTGGTAATATAAAGTGTAGACTTTTATTAGATTTTATAGTTTCTCTCTCTCTATTCTCTTCTACTTTAACCATTCATCTATTTCTTCTTGTACTGCAATTAAAGTTGGATAAAATAATTGACCATTATATAAATCCAACATTTTAACTAATTGATAATTCTCAGTAAATTTTAAAATACCTTGATATTCACCATAATAAGCTGTATAAGCATTTAATACTATTGTATAGTAATTCTCATGATCTCTATCTAATAATAAATGTTCTGCTTTCTTATCACCTATACCCGGTATACCTTGGATATTATCTCCTGAATCACCAGTAAGTACTTGTTTCCATAGATTTTTATACGCACTTTCTGAATTAATGTCTTCAGTCTCTTTTTTCTTATAATCATAAAATTTACCCGGTACCTGTCTTAAATCTTTATCTGGTGATGCTATTGTTACATCATATTCTTTTGTATGATTTAAAGCATTTTGACCCATTATACATAAGTCATCAGCCTCATAATCTTTTAGTGTTTCAAACTGATATTTATCTTTTAGATAAGCTGTAGCTAAATTAAAGTATTTAGGTTTGGGTATACCAACTCTATTTCCCTTATAGGGTTTACTTTTTGCTATTTTATATCTAAAAGATCCATCAGTTAAATATCCTGTATAATAATTAGCTTCTGTTGCTTTAATTATATCATTGAATATTGCATCACAATTTTTAAAGACATCATTTATTTCTAATTGTTTTTCTTTTGAATAAGTAGCAAGATACAGAATAGTATCAGCGTCTATGACAGTTGCTTTATTCATCATCTTTTAACAATATTATTTCTAATCTACATTCTTCATCTGTTTCAACAAAGTATGTTTTCTTGTGATTCCCGTTTATATACTTAGGATTATCATCTGGAAGAATTCCTAATTCAACCATTGTATCCTGTATTGCTTTCTCATAGATCCATCGATTATCATTATCAATGTTTTTCATTCTTCCTTTACCTTCAAATTTAATTTTTGTATAATCTTTTACATAAAAATTAATTCTTAAAGTTAGGGGAAAAGCATCTAAAGTTAAAGGATCAATTCCTCTTAAAGGCCTTTTAAATTTCTCATGGATTTTAACCATAACTGCATTACGAGCAGATTGTTTAACCTTTTGATTATATATATCTTGCCCATTAATTCTCCAATCTCTTGGTTTACCAGCTAACATAGCATTTGCTGCTACTACTACACCAGTTTTTGTATGTATCAAATAACCTTTCCCGTTCCAACTATATTCATCTGTCTGATACTTTTTAGGTATTTTCTTTTTGCTATCTTTCTTAAAAGGTAAAACTGAACGTTTTTCAGCTATCCTTACAAGATCGTTAAATAGAGGAATAGTTACTTTAACTATTTCTTCATTCATTAATATTCTGTTTTGGTATTAAGATAAATCCAGTGACCTACATCCCATGAATATGCTACATCATCATTATTATCATCACGAATAATAGTTTGACCTAACATAAAATCATTAAAGCTTTTTTTGTATTCTTCAGGAATATCTTTAAATCTTACTCCTTGAGAATTATCATAATTAACCCACCAATCCAGTAGTTCTTGTTTTTTCATTTTATATTAATTTACGCATTAAATCAATAGTATTATCTATTCTATGAATATGAATAAAATCAGAGATGTCTTTCTCTTTGTATTCTAAAGGTATATGTATATACCCACCAGACACATTTTCAGCCATTTTCTGACCATATTTTAATCCTGGTTCATCATTATCATAGAAAATAATAATATTGTCGTAGTAAGTATATAAATAGTCCAAAATCTTATCTGGAATATTATTACCCTCACCACCTAATGCAATCGCATCATAACCCAATACTTTTAATACTAAAACATCTTTCATTGAAGAAGTAATTATTAATAATTCTCCTTTCTTTGGTAATTGTTTTAATCCTTGAATATCAAACTCTTTAGTAGTACTTAACCATTTACCTTTTTTAGCAGAAAATGGTCTATATACTTTATAAGCATTATCAAGTTTATAATAATATATTGGGTTGTCATCTAAATGATGACCCCAGATAAACATATTATCTGGTTTATTCTTTAGATAAATATAATTGGCAGCATTAATTTCATACTCTAATAATAAATCTATAGGAATATAATATCTATCTGTCCAATATTGTTTATCAAGTAGTTTCCATCCTCTTTTTACTGGTACAATTACTTTTTGAAAACTCATAAAGTCTTCAGCAAAACTATGATCTGGTTTTATGGTCTTATCAACAGCTCCAGGAACTATATTAAAATCATTAGCTATAATTTGCATAGCTTTCCTATAGTCACATTTGAACAAGTTTTTAACATATTCAAAACAATTACCATAAGAATGTCCAAAATCTTTGTACCTGAGTTCATTGTTTCTCATAAAGACATTTAAACTATTAGTATCATCATCACCTCTTAGATTTGATTTTAGTAATTCACCTAATTTATAAGGTTTATTAATATAGAAATCAAAGATTTGTTTTTCTGATACTTTAGATAATATGAAATCTTTATTAAGATTTAGATTATTAAAATCTATTTTTTTATCCATCCATATTAATTTTGGTTAAAAAGGAGGCATTTCACCTCCTAAGTTTTATTATATTAGAATGGCAAATCATCTGAAGTATCAGTAACAGTAGATGTTGTTGCTGTTGCTGTATCAGGAATTGTTTTGTCTTCAATAATTATTTTAGAATCTTTCCATTTTTCAAGTTCATTAACTCTGAAAGAGAAATTATAAGCATTTTTAAGACGAGCACGAGTTACTACTTGTGACTTACCATCAAATTCTGCATTTTCTTTTTCACCACCAACAACTAGACCTACTTTAGTACCTAAAAGCTTAGCTACAACTTGTTCTAGAGTATCTTCTCCCAAAGTTACACCAGAGTTAGTAGCAAGTTCTTTAATACGTGCAAGTGTTCCTGGAGTAGTAGCATAAAATTGCTCCTTAAGATACTTACCTTCTTTATTTACAAATTTTAATGCTAAAAATACTTTACCATTAGTATTAGTTTTAACTTCACCCTCTTCGATTGTAAATACATCAACACCTGGTTGAACTGTTTTACGATCTGAATTATTTCCGTTTCCTACACTGTTAAAATTAATAATATTACTCATATATTGTTTTCTTCTTTTTTATATTTAAATTGTTATATTACATAGCAATAATACAAAGTTACAAATTATTTCCGAAAATTACAAATTTATTTTGCAGTTTTCGATTTATTTAATTCTTGTCTCATATAAGCTTCCATACTATTCATAATAACCATGAATAAAGTAGAATATCTTAGTCTAAATCCTTTAGGATTATAACTGTACATTCCTAATAAAGCTTGCTGATCAAAGATCTCTTCTTTCGTTTTCATTATTTGGTGAATTCAACAATTGCTTTCTGAATTAGATCACAATCATTATCAATTCTGTTACCAGTAAACATATCTGGTGGACATTTAGCTGAAGAACCTTCTAAGTTTAAATCAAACCAAGCTTCTACTTCTTTTTTATCATTTAGTTTTCTATCTGCATAGAGAACCATAGTAAATTCTTTTTCAACTAATCCCTCATATTCCTTGCCTTTTACCTTAATACGTCTTTCTTGAGCACCTTCTGGTGACAATAATTCGTAATGGGCAGTAACATATACTTCTTTTGGAATTCTTTTAATTAGATGAAGTAACTTTCCAATCTCTTCTGCATATAAATTCCAAACATCAAATCCTTTTTTAGTCTTTCTACATTCTAACAATAGTAAATCAACATAAGCTGAAAAACTATCAAAGAATATAAGATCTATTTCTGGATTTTTAGCATATTCAATTAAAGCATTATATGCTTCATTGTAAGCTGTACATCTAGTATGATATTTAAATCCTCCTTTAAAAGGTAATGGTTTATTTTCAACATTTATAAAACCTGTTTTATCACGATTTAAATTTCTTGCTGCAAATGTTTTACCTTTACCTGATTGTGCAACTAATGCTACTTTATAATAATCTCTACTCACTTATCCTTCTCCTTTTAATTTCTCGATAGCACTATAATGTGCATCTGTCATATCCACACCTCGTGGAAGTTCTTTAAAATAATTACACGCCCCATTAAAATATAATCCTACATTTACTCCTGATATACCATTCCTTTGTCTAATAATAGACAGATTTCTATAATTATCAAGAAGTTTCTCAATATTATAACCTCTATATTTAGGTATTTCATGAATTGCAGGACTAAATAATCCTAATATAACATTAGCTTTCCTTGCTGTTAGTTTAGTCTCTCCTAAGCCTTCTATTGAAGGTTCTAGCTTATTAGCTTTAAACTTATCTAAACTCTCTTGAGCAGCTGCTTGCTGTTGTACATCTACCGGAATATAACCAAACATATTTCTTAATATTCTCATATAATCACTATGTTTCTCCATAGTACCTTTAATATCTTTACCACTTTCAGTTGTTAATTCTGCTAAGTGATCTGTCAATATAATTACATACTCATCTGGATTATTAGGTATATAATAATCAAATATTTCTCTTGTTGATTCATTCCCAGTATCAGGATCTTTAATATTAATAGTTTTGGTAATTATTTTACCATTATCCATAGCATATTTATACATTTGTTTATAAATACCTGTTGGATTTTGTTGTGCATCTGATATTACAAGATAATCTTGTAACTCTTCAAAATACTTTTCAGCACTTAGTATTTTCTGGTATACGTCATCTGTTAATCTGTTTTTCCTATTCATTGATAATATCTGATTAACAGGTACTACCAACTTATCATTCTCATAAATATGTTTACTTATTCCAGCTGTAATTTTACTTTCTAAATCCATCTCTAAAGAGAAATAAAATATCTTAATCTTGATATTACTATTTGGATTATTTTTAATAAAATTATATGGGTGATATAAAAACATATAATCTGTTATTTGAGTTTTACCAGCTTTACTATTAGCTGTAATCAAATAATAGGTTTTTTGCATTATACCGGGTAAAAATTCTGAGAACTTAGGAAAGAGACTTTCAAATGACAAACAATTGTAATCTCTATTTCTATTCTCCTCTATTCTTCTCAACGCACGTTGAAATAAAGAATTGTTTTCTGTCATTTATATATCCTTTGAAAATTTATCTTCCTCACTAAAATCATCTATCTCATCTTCATAGTCTTCCCAACGTTTATTATTAATATACGTTGTCATTAATGGCCAATATTCTAATTGTCCTGCTTTTCTCCTTACAGCTTCTTCAGCCTTAATACATTTGATAATTAAATCATGTAATACAGGCCTACCTTTAATAATTTTAAGATAAGCTGGTTTCCACTTATGACCATCACTTTGTAGCCGTCTACCCAAAGGTGTTTTCTTTGGATAAACAGCCATTAGCTCTTCTATTGCATTTGGTATATCTGGATCAAATAATCTTTTAAAAAGATCAGTTGGTTCCAGATTTTCAAATGTATATCTTTCTGTTCTATCTTTAGTAATTAATAAACCTTTATCTATAAGATATTTAATATCTTCTTTGTTTATTGGTTGTGAAAATTGCTCTAGATACAATCTATAATTGGCTACTTTACCAATATGAGATAATTGTAGAAAAAAGTATTGATTTATTGATATTCCTGCTTCCAGTAGTGAATTTAAATTGACTTCAAAAATGACATTTTCATCATTCGTCTTCGTCATCTACATCTAAATCTACATAATCGTGATTCTCTTCCTCTAAAAATGCTAGAGCATCACCAAAATTCTCATCATAAACTGGAACTCCAGTTCCTGAGCAAACTCTACAAGGTCCTGCTGATGGAACCATTTGTCTTAATCCTGTACCATGGCAAGCAGGACATGCTTTAATTTTTTTAGTCATATTTTTGTTTTTTAAACATTAAACATTGATTGATAATGGATTCTTATATCCTCTTCTTCTTGTTCAATTGTTGGTTCATATAGAAGAAATATGTCCTCATAATCTACTTTACAGTTAAATTGATTCTCAATTTCACCAGCTAAGTCTTTATAAGTAGCTTTTTTTAATTCTGGATCGTTTAATTGAACAAGTTGGATTGCAATTTCCAACTCGTCCAATTTTAATTTTTCTTCTTTTTGCATAGTATACTAGTTACCTGAGCTACCGTGACCACCTATTCCGCGATCAGTATCTGTTAAATCTTCAACTTCTTCAAATTCTACTTCTGGATAAGGAAGAATAAGCATTTGAGCTATTCTATCACCTATTTCATAATCATTAGTATCAGGAATATATTTAAATCTAGCTGATACTTCTCCTCTATAACCAGAATCAATTACACCAACTGAGTTACTTAATATTAATCCTGTATTTGATAACGAACTTCTAGGAAATATTAATCCTACAAATCCTTTAGGAATTTCAAATGCTAATCCTGTACCATATGATACATAACCAAAACCTTCTTCATTTACTGTTGATTTTGATGTAGCTGTTAAATCCATTCCTGCATCACCATCTTTAGCATATTTAGGAATTACTGCTTTTGTTGTTAATCTTTTTATTTTTATCTTCATATTTAATCATAAAATCCACCCATCATATTATCTAAACTACCAGTATCACTGTATTCAGCATAGGCGGCCTCATAAGCACTGGATACTATTTCTTCACGGGATTTCTCTTCCTTATTAGCCCCACAATTTATTGGAAATACTAATTCATAGTAAAATTGATCCCCAAAAGACAATGTCTCATAGTGATCTTTTGTAATGATTTTATCCATCCCACTTACACCATATTTTAATCTAAAGTACATCATCTACATAAATTTATTATATTATTTCACAACCTAAACCAGAACATGATAGTTCTTCTGATTGTTTTGTTTCATCTTCAATTTCTATTACTTTTGTTAAATCAATTTCACCTAAGTGTTTAACTAATTCTTCATATTTTTCTTTTGATATATCCTCGAAAGGTGCCTGTAAATAAGAGCCTCCATCATAATTTAATACAGATAATCCATTATAAATTTCTTTATTTTTCCACATCCATTCACCTACTTCTACCCAATCTTCTTTTTTAAGAGATATAGTAGCAGATACATTATTAGTATTATCACCAGATCTATGACCTTCTCTAACCCATTCTAAGTTAAATTTCTTTACTCTTTCAAGTAAATCAATAGCACTTTCAGTTCTTAAAATAGAACCTTCTGGAGCAGATTGAGGAATAGCAATAATACATTGAGAAGAATTCATTTGATCTTCTTCAATTAATTCTGGATGATTCTTTAAAAAGTATTGACATAAAGCTTCATTTTTACCTATACGTTGACGTCTTAAGTAATAATCATTATGCCAAGCATGTATACCAGATGATGCACCTAATACACAAGAAGTAGTACCAGCTGGTTTAACAGTTGTTACTCTTGCTGCTGCATTTATACCAATAGATTCAGAAGTTGTTTTATTAGTTAGTTTTGCTACTTTAGCTGCTTCTTTTAAATCTAAATTTAAGACTTTACCTGAAGCTATACCTGTCATACCAACACCAACTAATGCATCTTTTTCTGTTGTTCTTTTCCATATATCACGAAGATAATGAAAATCAGTAAATCCTGCTTGTAAAGTACCAAAGAATGAAGCTACTGATACTCTTTTATTTAAATCTTCTTGAGACTCAATATCAGAAACATTAACTTCACATAGATTACAAAACTGATAAGGTCTTAAAGCTATTTCACAACATGGATTAGTTCCCCAATCAGCATTATTAGTAAAATAAACTCCAGGTTCACCAGCATTTGATGCTTCTATCTTTTTCCAAAGTAAATCAAAATCTTCTTTTTTAATTCTATTTCTTACAATAACAGCTGAATTGTTAGCTCTTCCTCTTTGTGAGTTTTGTTCCCACCAAGCACCAGATTTACAAGTTAGCATATCCTCATCATCGAATGAAAATAAGCTAATCATAGCTGCTCTACGAATACCTCCTGCCAATACAGCATCTGCTATATGACATAAAATATCATGACATTCAATTGATGACAACTTATCACCATTTGCATGTCTTAATATAATTTGTTCTATTTCAAATAAACATCTTCTTAGTGGTTCAGGCCCTGGAGCTTTACCACCAGATGTAATTAATCTAGCACCTTTTTGTCTAATATCTCTAAAATCAAATAATGGTCTAGCGTTAGACTTTCCAAAATATGACTTTAATAATATTTTAATACTATCAGCCCATCCTTCAATACTATCTCCAACTAAGTATCTTCTAGTTTTAGTAGGCATAGTTATCTCTGGTAGCTTCTCTATATGTTTGAATTGTA